>Ga0137403_10000787_pt1 | contig 40766 bp, 37 predicted proteins | sample CZOMad2_1_16fung_FD_122057 | JGI IMG/M metagenome (GOLD analysis project Ga0137403, IMG submission 122057) | Vadose zone soil fungal communities from Angelo Coast Range Reserve, California, USA - CZOMad2_1_16fungal (Hybrid Assembly) | ecosystem: Environmental > Terrestrial > Soil > Vadose zone...
GCCGCCCGGCTTAAACTCTTTCCGAGGCGCGCCAGCTGGCGCGCCTCGGAAAGCTCATCCCATCTGATTTGGCTCATCCTGACACTCTACCGAGTGTCACCAATCATTCTGAACGAGTACAGTGGGCCAAACCTGCAATGTTCGAACCTGCTTGGACTGTTCAAACTGCGGTCGCGTTTGCGGTAGAGGCTGCGCCGTCATAAGTACTTGCGCAACATGCCATACAAATTCAGGCGGGTGCTCATTCTTATTGGAATGCTGCACTTTCATTTAGAAGCTTAGAAGAGTAGGTGGAAAGCAATGAAACTAAAAGGCTTCTTAACTCTAGTTGCGCTGTTAACCGTAGCCGGAGTCGTCTATTCGATTCGTTCACAGATGACGCCGAAACCACTCAGGTCGTTCATGGTGACTACCATCATGAGCAGTCCGCAAAAAGGCAGTCCCTACCTTATTACGTCAACTCTCGCGAAAGCAGTTCGCGCCGACGGTTCTTGGGTAGAAATCTGGACGAGAAACATCGGCGGCCAAGACAAGCACGAGCGAGATATTCATGATTTTAAAAATGGAATGGTTATCGTCGTAGAAGATGCAACCCAATCAGTCGTACGAAAGAGCATACCCCCTGACGAATACAAACATCGCCTCGCACCGGCAGTTTCGTGCGAGGGTAGTCCAGCCGGACAAATTCTAGGCGTGAATGTGAATTACGCGGAAACCAAACAAAACATCACCAGGGATGAACAGGGAGACGCTACAGAGCTCGACAAGATTTGGGTAGTGCCGGATTTGGGATGCTTTGTTCTGCAAAAGGAAACCATATGGACTCGCAACAGCGATGGTGTCCTTTTAGTAGACACAAAGATTACACCAATCTCTGTGTCTTTCCAGCCGGTGGACGAGTTTTTCGAAATACCCACTTCCTATACAGAGCGGACAAAAGAGGAAGCATTGAGCCTGCTGAACAAATAGCCCAACACGGGCTGCCAAAAGAGTACTCGGATTCTGCATCAACTCCTGGTAAGTCGCAAACCGGACAAGTGAAAATCGGCCCGATCCTCAGTGTCCGGTATTCCGACTTACCCGCGCGCTGGCCACAGAAAGAAGCCGCGCGATACGTTCCTTGGCTGGACTTTACTTTGGCCACGGGCCTAATAACGAAACCACATACACAGGGCAGCTTCGCTCTAGCCTATCCCCTATCCCCTCAGCGCGTTGACGGGCGAAGAGAAAGCGGCAATACTGGCGGGCGATGATTGGTCAACTGCGCGGCAGGCTCACGGATAAACGGCCGAACCAACTTCTGGTGGACGTGGGCGGTGTGGGCTATCTGGTGGCAGTGCCGCTTTCGACGTACGCATCGCTGGGCGATTTGCACACCGAAGTCACGCTGCTGATTCATACGCATGTACGCGAAGATGCGCTGACGCTTTATGGTTTTCTTTCCTCGCGAGAGAAACACTTTTTTGAAATGTTGCTCGGGGCTTCGGGCGTGGGGCCGTCGCTGGCGCTGAAGATTCTTTCGGGGATGAGCGTGGAGGAATTGGTACCGGCGATTCGTACGGGAGACGTGGCGCGCTTGACGCGGATTCCGGGCGTTGGCCGCAAGACGGCGGAGCGCATGGTGGTGGAACTGAAGGATAAGCTGGAGACCGTTGTGGTAGCAGGCGAGAAGCCGGCTGCGGCTTCGCCGGCCGGTGTGGAGGCGGACGTGGTGTCCGCACTGATCAATCTTGGCTATGAGCAGCGCGCGGCGGAAAGCGCCGTCTCGGAAGCCAAACGCACGGCAGGTACGGCAAATTTTGAGAAATTGCTGCGCGCGGCGTTGCATGGGTTGAGCGCGCCACAGACGAGGAAAGCCGTTGGCTGACGGAACAGCAAAGAGGATGCAGCCCGAGCACGCGCGTATCGTTTCCGGAGCGGCGCTGGATGACGATTTGCGCATGGACGCGACGGTGCGGCCGAAGCGGCTCAGCGAGTACATCGGGCAACAGCGCGTGAAAGAAAATATCTCGATCGCCATCGAAGCGGCACGCAGCCGCGACGAAGCGCTCGACCATGTGCTGCTCTACGGACCGCCGGGGCTGGGCAAGACCACGCTGGCGCAAATCATCGCCAACGAGCTGAATGTTACGATCAAGACCAGTGCCGGGCCGCTGCTGGAACGCAAAGGCGACTTGACGGCGATTCTCACGTCGCTCGAGAAGAAGGAAGTGTTTTTTCTCGACGAGATTCATCGCTTGCAACCGGCGGTTGAGGAAGTGCTGTACCCGGCGATGGAAGATTTTCGCGTGGACCTGATTATCGGGCAGGGACCGGGCGCGCGGATTCATCCGTTTCCGCTGAGCCAGTTCACGCTGATCGGAGCAACGACGCGAGCAGGATTGATCACCGCGCCGCTGCGTTCGCGGTTCGGCATCGTGCACCGGCTGGATTTCTACGAGCCACAGGACTTGCTGATTATTTTGCGGCGCTCCGCCAGGATTTTGAATATCGAGATGGATGAAGCCGGTGCCGAAGAAATCGCGCGGCGCTGTCGTGGGACGCCGCGCATTGCCAATCGGCTGCTGCGCCGCGCGCGGGATTTCGCGGAAGTACGCGCCGCGGGACGCATCACGCAAACGGTGGCTCAGGAATCGCTTTCGATGCTGGGCATCGACGCCAACGGCCTTGACGAAGTGGACCGCAACCTGATGCTCGCGCTGCTCGACAAGTATGGAGGCGGTCCGGTCGGCCTCGGGACGCTGTCCGCAGCGCTGGCCGAGGAGGAAGATGCCATCGAGGAAATGTACGAGCCGTACCTGATGCAGATCGGGATGATCGATCGCACGCCACGCGGCCGCGTGGCCACGCAACGCGCCTACGAATATTTTGGCCGCGAACTGCCGCGGCGCCAGCCCCGCCTTTTTTAGCCGCAGTGGCTACTCGGCGCCCGTCATGACTACGGTGTATCTTTCCCTCGGATCGAATATCGGCGACCGCGAGAAAAATCTCCGCGATGCCATCGCGGCGTTGGTGGAGCCGGGAGCCCGGCTGACTCGCGTTTCTTCTTTCTACGAAACCGCGCCGGTGGACTTTACCGACCAGCCGTGGTTTCTGAATTGCGTGGTCGAAACAGAAACGCAATTGCCGCCGCTGGAATTGCTGCGTGCTCTCCGCGCAATCGAGGTACAACTGGGCAGCAAGAAGGAGTTTGCCAAAGGCCCGCGACTGCTGGACATAGACATCCTGACTTACGGTGACGCAACGCTGGATACAGCGGAATTGCAGGTGCCGCATCCCCGCATGACGCAACGGCGTTTCGTACTCGCACCACTCGCCGAGCTTGCGCCGGATTTGCGGCATCCATCGTGGCATGCAACGGTGGGCGAGTTGCTTGCGCGATCCAAAGACCGCAGCGAAGTCCGCAAGTTCCCGCGCACAATTAGTTAAGCTCTGCATCAGCTTGGCCGTGGCATGTGTTCAAGCAAGTGCGAGATCTACGTCCGGTGCAGGAACAATCGGTGAAGCGTCATCGGCTTGGGTTCAATCGCGTCCAGCTCGATCTGCGCAAAACGGCCGTCAGTGATTTCGCGCCAGCGGTACACACCCGGCTCGCTCTCCTGAACCTCTCTCCCGTTCAGCCGGCGCAAAAAATCGCCCGCGGAATCGCGGGAAGCGACTTCGCGGAACGTCGGACGCGCCATGGCTTCGACCGCGTAGCTGCGCAGCAGTTTGTCCCAGTAATGACTGAAGAGATGGCCGGAGGCGAAAATATCGCTCCAGGCGACTTCGCCGCCGTACGCCACCACCACGCCGACCACCTGCTCATGCTTCAAGCCTGAAGTCGCATGCGCGAAGCGTGCCTGCAATTCCCGCACGAAGCTGTCGACGGATTGTCCTACTCGGCTGCCTTCGTAGATCTTCTGATACGACTGCGTTGGAGCAGGGCCAGACATGGCGGCGGAAAGGTCGGCGGAACTGATGCGCGACTCAGGCTTGGGCGCGCCATTGGCACCGTTGTATTCATAGGTCGTTCCGCCGCGAACTGCGGACCACACTTCCGTCTGCTTCTGATCGACCGCAGCTTTCTCCCGCACGCTGGGATGCACCATGGTTTTGGCCGCGACGAATTGCGAGCCATTGGACCAGCGGCCGTGTTCCACGCAGAAAACATCCAGCGGAAGCGGTGGCGCTCCGACAGGCACAATGCGGTCCTTGCCGATAATGCGGTCTTGCTTTCCGCCGCTCACCAGTTCGCCAGCCAGAAGAATGAGCGGACGCTTGCTGCGATTGACGAGAACCAGTTGATTGACAGTTGCTCCGGACGCGCGCCGGTAGTCTGGGATCATTACCGCACTGCCGTCGCGATTGCGGACTAGGCCTTCGGTACCGCGCTCCGCGACAAGCACCTCGCCGGTAGCCAGCCCTTCATCGAGGGTGAGGAACTCACTAGTGTCCGGCGCGTATGAACTGACCACCGGGAAAATCGAGATATTTTCGTAAACGATGGGATCGAGAAGGCGCCAACTGCCTTCCGGACCAGGGGCCGGCGGGGCCGGGCTGCCCGAAAAGCCGACCAATGCCAAACCTCCGAGAGTAGAAATACTGAGCAGGCTGCCGATAATGGCGCCGAGGATCGAACGTTCCATGAAAAGCCTCCTGAGCGAGTGCCGCGAGACACAGCTCGGAGATAGAACGCACGGGTTCAGAAAACTTGCAGTGGGGATATGGATTTAAGTTTGGGGCCGGGTGGTTCGAGCCGCAGGCGAGCTAGCGGTCGCCGCCCCCGAGGTTGGTGCGTGGCCTGCGCTTGTTCTTTGAGGCCTCGGACTCCGCCTTTTCATATTCGGCCATCTCTTCGTCGCTGTAAGAGAAGGAATCACGCGAGGCAAACATGGAATTCGACCGTCCGCTTTGCTTCTTCTTCTTGCGCAGGTCACCAAATTCGTAGCGCACCTGCCGGATAGGCGCTTCGATGGCCTTGATCTCAACCAGCAGATCGCTCACTTTTTCCAGAAAGTCGTGCAAATGGTAAGGCCGGACGACATAAGGCAGATGGCTGGTTTCGAGAGCCGCAACGTACTGGCTACCGGTCATTTCCGGCACCAGGTACAAAATCCTCAGCCTTGCGCCCTCGTCCGTGGGCACGTTGCAAAGCTCACGGAGCGTGACAAAGACGGGGGTATCTACCCCCACTACCGCGACATTAGCAATCACCAGGGAGTATTCCGCGGTTCTCAGTTCAGCAAAGAGCGAAGGTACGTCGGGAACGATACGGACGCGCAGGCCTTCGGAATCCAGGATCTGGCGCAGGGCCGCTCCGCTTTCCGCGTGCTCTTCGAGCACAAGGAGCCCAACCTGGCGGGGCGGAACGGGGACAGGGGTACCCATTGCAGAAGTATAGCGGTTGGCGCAGGGAGCAGTCGGGCCCGGCGCAAGAGGGTGGGGCGTATCGGCTAATGGCAAACGTATTAGAGGCGATTCGGCCCGCCTGTAACGAATAAAAGGCGAAAATTTTTACTTGACATGGCGAATAAAAAGCGAAATACTCTAAGTTGCTACTTCGAGGTGGGCTATGTCTCCAGTTCTCACCAATCCGGTGCCGGGCTTTCCGGTCCGTCGCCGCCACGCACCACCAACCCCAGCACTACTCTTTCCCGATAGCCCTGATGTGCATAGCCCAAAGACAGTGGCCGCGGAGCTTGCCCCGCTCTTCCACGGCCCCAGTGGTCAGCGTTCGGAAGCCTCCTCGGCGGATTGCCCCCCGCTGGGTTCAAGCGCGGCTGGAACACAGCCGGCGAACGCTGCTGCCGGAATGTCGCCAGGCGCGAAAGCGCCGCTGGTTGGCATCGCCCGCCTCGCAGCTTCTTCCCCGCCCGCTGAGACCCGGCGGAAAGCCGAAGGCCGGCCGGAGTACTTCGTCCTGCCGGTAAAGTCGATTCTTAACCGCTGCGATTCGCAGCGCGTCCCTTTCGAGTGGACCATCAACCCATATCGCGGCTGCGAATTCGGCTGCAAATATTGCTACGCTCGCTACACCCACGAATATATGGAACTCGATGGCGGAGACTTTGAGCGCAAGATTTTCGTGAAGAAGGATGCCGGCGTTCTGCTGGCACACGATGTCTCGCACAAGTATTCGTTCGACGCGCCGAAGACGGAGCACATCGCCATCGGCACGGCCACCGATCCCTATCAGCCTGCGGAGCGCGAATATGGCGTGACGCGCGCGTGCCTCGAGGAATTGGCGAAGCGCGAAGGGCTGAGCATTTCCATTACCACGAAATCGAATCAGATTGCGCGGGACATCGACCTGTTGAAGCGCATCGCCGGGAAATCCTCGCTGTCGTTGAACATTACGGTAACCACGCTGCGCACCAGGCTCGCGCGATTGCTCGAACCGCGAGCGCCGCGTCCAGACTTGCGGCTAGGCGCGGTCAAGGAATTGCGAGAGGCGGGCTTGGCGGTCGGAGTTTCCGCGTCGCCGCTGCTGCCTGGGATTTCCGACCGCGAAGGCGAAATCGAAGAAATTGCCGCCGCGGCAAAAGCCGCTGGAGCGCAATGGTTCTTCGCTGGAGTTTTGTTCCTCATGCCTTCGTCAGCGAAACAGTTTCTGCCATTCATCCGGGAAAAATTCCCACGCCTGGCGAAGCAGTACGAGCAGTGGTATACGCGAAACGGCTACGCACCCGAAGAGTATCGCCGCAAAATCTCGGAGCGCATCGGCCGGGTGAAACGCGAATTGGGATTTACGGACCGCCCGTGGGAAGAAATTCGGCGTAAGACCACGCCTTGTGCGCAAATGTCTCTAGCGCTCGCGGACTCCGGCAGCCAGGCCGAAACATCGACGCTGTGGGCCATGGGATAGGGCGCCAGTTTCGCTTGGTCCGTGTTTGAGTCGCTAGGGCACGATGATTCGCGACTCTTCCCGCTGCAGATCATGCGATTGAGGAAACTGCGCGCGCAGAAATTCGATGAAGCGCCGCGACTTCGGACGACCGTTGGTGCGCATCAGTCCCATACGGTGCAGAAAAACCAGTGCGTGAAAGACTTCCGAGTCTTTCAGCGCTGCAAATCCAGACTGCTCAGTCTGCTGCCGCTTGATTTCCGCCAGCATGGCCATCACCGCCGCATACAGCTCGCGAGGCAGCGGCGCATCGGGCGGCTTCTCGTAAAAAATTCCCGAGATCATCGTCTTGTGTGTCTCAGCCAGAGCTTGCAGCGCTGCAATTGCCTCGGGATCGGTCGCGGCTGGTTGTGAACCGCAGAATTTCGCAATGGAAAAAGCCAGCGCCGCGATCAGCTTTTGGTGCGTGTAGACGATATCTTGCGGCATCGCCACATCAAGCAGCGGCGTATCCGCTGGAACCTGCCGCCGGTGCTCGTCTTCGTAGCGATGAGCGGCCAGCAGGTAAGAACAATCCGTCAGGCAATCGATGGTGACTTCGCGTTCCGTGCCGCAGCACACCGCGCAAATCTTTTCACTCTTGGCCGGACAGAAACGCACGGCTTTCCGTCTTTCGCAGATCGTGCAATTCACGCTGGCTCCCGTCGCTTTCTGGCTGAACAAGCAGCCTAGCGCGCAGCCCGCTAAAAGACAAAAGTCTTGCGCACCAGCGTGGTATCGCCCCACTGGAAAGACATCGAGTCCGCTGGGCGCGGCGGCAGATTGGCACCGGGAATCGGCGGAAAGCCGGCCGTTCGATCCGTCACGCCGAGCCGCACCGGGGCGGCGCCTTGCACGTGAAGCACGAGGTCGATTCCCTCGTCTCTGGCGTTCGAGTAGTCGAAACTCCAGCCGCCCGAGCTCCAGCGAGCCTCCGTCACCTTTCCCAACGAATGCCCATTCACCGCAGCATCCAGCACCCTACCCTGCGCCACAAAGATCATCAGCGCGCGGGCATGTCGAGGCGAAGTAATTCGCAGATGGAGCGTGCGGACGTCATCCGCAATCGAACTGTCGAGCAGTTGCGCGTCGGGCGGCGCAATCGGAACGCCCGGCGCGGTGTTCTGCATGAACTCGATCGGTAGCCAATCCGGAAAGAAGCCGACCAGTTTGCCGCGCGTGGCTGACGTTCCGACATATTGCGCAGTCCACGGATCTAGCCGTGACGCCGTGCTGGCCCACAGCGTCTTCCCCGTGTCTGCGTCCAGTGTGTACGACAGCATGGTCGGTTTCGGATGCGCATCAGAATAGCGCGTGGTCACGGCGCCCGCGGCAAAAAGGCACATTGCCAATACCAGCGCGCCGATCGGTATTGACCGCCGTCCCGCTCCGACCAGGGCATCCGTCAGCGGCAGAATCAAAATGAAGAACAGCGCAAACGAAAGGCCGAGGACCGGCGCGCCGACCGGTGTTAGCCCCAGCGCCTCGAAAAATCCATGCAGCAGCGGAATGAATATCACCAGCACTGGCAAGCTCAGAACGCACAAGAACAGCAACGAGCCGAGCGCGGGTTTCACTGGGCGAAAAGCCACCGCGCCCGTAGCAATGAGCGCTGCGAGAAGCGGCCACAGGAAAACGTAGTTGCCTCCCGGCAGCCAGCGCGCCGTGGCCATCACGGCCAGCAGGATCAGCGCGAAGCCGCCTAGCGGGAGCACAGCGCCGCTTAGTTTTTCTCGCAGCCAAAGATAGAGAGCGGTCCCGACGGCTGCGAGCAGCGCGAACATGCTCAGCAAATACGGAGTACTCTGCAGCGTGCTGCCTTCCTGAAGCGAGCGCATGTGCAACCATTGCACCCCTCGGACAAAACCAAAGCTTGTGACGGCAAACAGCACCAGCAGCCCAACGCAGACTAAGAATCCCAGAACCACGCCAGGCCAGTGTGTTTCAAACGCGCCTTTTGCAAAAAACACCACGCCCAGGAGCATCGCGCCGCACAAAACCGTGAGCGGCCAGTTCCAGCTCGACGGATAATGAAAGAAAACGCCAGGCGGTAACGTAAAGAAGGCCGCATCTCGCTCACTCAACTGCGAAAGGTCCGCGTTCCCGAGGCGCCGCGCCAGCGCAAGCCCGTTTTCGCCGTGATGCTGCAAGCTGCGCCGATCGATCAACTGCGGATTGTCGAGCGGTGTGTGATACGCCTCCCAGTTTCCGATGAACGCAAAGTTCAGTCCGGCATCGCCGGCTTTCTTGAATACAGTCATGTCCGTGTCGTTGGGCATGTGCTTGTAAATCTCGTAGGTGAGTGAAGTTCCGGAGGGATATGGCGCGACTTGTGCAAACGTTTCCACCAGGCGTCCGTTGTCCTGGCTGGTTTCAAAGAGTTGCGACGGTCCGGCGTTCCCGCGCGCCTCGAGATTCACTACTACACGAACATCCTTGGCCCAGGGATGCTCGGCGACAAACGCAGACGCGCCCAGTAAACCGGCTTCCTCGCCGTCGGTAAACACCAAAATAATATCGTTGTGCAACGGCGCGCCCGCGCGTAACACCCGAAATACTTCCAGCCACGCCGCAACACCGGCACCATCGTCGCCGGCGCCAGGTCCCGCCGGAACGGAATCGTAATGAGCCAGCAGTGCAACGGCGTCGCTTGCGCCGCTTGTTCCTTTCCATCGCGCGACGATATTTTCCACCGTGCCAGCCGCTTGGTAGCGTGCCGTCACCGCCGTCGTTCGCTGAATTTCCGGCGCAGCGCCCAGTGCCGTCAATTGCGACATCAAATAGTCGCGCGAGCGGTCGTGTTCCTCTGAGCCGATCGGGTGCGGCGCCTTCGCGAATGCATTCAGGTGCGCCAGCGCGCGTTCCGCCGAGAATTCTTGTGCGCCGGCGCTTGCGGGAAGAGCTTCAGGCAACCGCTCGAGGTAAATGCTTCCGGTTATCGCCAGCAACAGAAACAGCACGACCAAAGAGATCGCAGAACGATCCGCCACGTTGATCACCTCTCCGTCAAGGGTGTGGGCCAAAGAGTAGTGCGCCGCCGCACGCACGAGCAAGCGGAAATATCTGCCGGGAGCCGTTTCACACGGTCTTTACGCCATGATCACTTTGTTGCGAAAACGCCGCGCCGCAATCACCAACAGAACGCTGCCGATGACGCACAGCGCCAGACCGTCGGTCCACAGATGCCGGATGCCGGCCCCGCGAAGAATCACGCCGCGCGTGATGTTGATGAAGTACGTCGCCGGTATAAGGTAGCTGATGGGTTTGAAGATCGCCGGCATGGTTTCCCGCGGGAAAATGTAGCCCGAGAAAAACACGCTCGGCAGAATCGGCAGAAACGCCAGTTGCATCGCTTCGGCCTGTGAATTTGCCTTGCTGGAAATCAGAATTCCCAGCGACAGCGCCGCGAAAAGATACGGCAGCGACAGCACAAAGAGCAGCAGCAGGCTGCCGTGAATCGGAACCTGGAACACGAAGCGCATGAAGAAAAGAATCAGGCACAACTCGAAGAAGCCGATACCCAAATAGGGCAGCAGCTTGCCCAGCAACAGCCCGAACGGCCGAACCGGTGTAACGAACAGCTGCTCCAGCGTGCCGCGTTCCTTCTCCCGGACGATGGAAAACGCCGTAAGAAACGTGGTCACGTTGAGCAGCATGATCGCCGTCAATCCCGGCAAAAAGAAATTCGGAGACCGCGAATCTGGATTGAACAGCAGCTTGGGCCGCATGTCCACGGCAAACTCGGAGCGATCCGCGAGCACCCGTCGCAGCGATTCATCAAGTCCGATGGACGTGGTCACGTTGATCGCTTGCCCGGCGACGGATGAGTCCGATCCGTCGATCAGCACCAGCACTTGTGCGCTCATGCCATGGATCAGCCGGTCCGAGTACTCCACCGGAATCTTCACTCCGACGCGCGCCTTGCCGCTCACGATCGCATCGTTCAAGTCGTAATCGTTCTCCACGTAGCGAAAGATGTGAAACATGTCCGAGTTTTTCAGCCGGTCGATCAACTCGCGGCTCTCCCGGCGTCCATCCGCGTTGTAAACCACCGTGTTGATCTGCCGGATGTTCGTGTCCACGCCGAACCCCAGGAGGAACAATTGCAGCAGCGGCATGGTCAGCGAAAAAAACAGCGTTCCGGCATCCCGCCGCACGTGCAGTGCTTCCTTATAAAATACGGCGCCGAAGCCCCGGAATACGTCACGCACGGCGGGCCTCCTCCAGCGCCTGATTCTTATAGGTCAACTCCACAAAAACATCTTCCAGGCTTGGCGCCAGCGGCCGAATCTCCGCGACGCCGATGCCCTCTTTCAGCAACTGCCGCCGCAATTCGTCCAGGTCAAAGTGCTCATCCGCAAGTGCGTGGATGGATTGCCCAAAGATCGTCGCGCTGCGAATCGCCGCAATCTTGCGCACCAGCCGCAAGGCCCGCGTCACTTCGGAGGTGGTGGTAATCTCCACGCGAATGGTCCCATGTGGTTGTACGTCGGGAAGTTGCCGCAGTGAATCGGGCGTCCCATCGGCGATGATCTTGCCATAGTAAATGTACGCGACGTGGCTGCAACGCTCTGCTTCGTCCATGTAATGCGTGGTCACAAAAAACGTGATGCCGTGTCCTGAAAGTTCGAAAAGCAAATCCCACAGCTGCCGTCGCGCCACCGGGTCGATGCCTGCCGTCGGCTCGTCCAGAAAGAGCAGCTTTGGCTCATGCAGCATCGCGCAACCCAGCGCCAGCCGCTGCTTCCAACCTCCCGAAAGCTGCGCTGACAAGCGATTCAGGTACGGTCCCAACCCGTTGATGGCGACGATTTCTTCCATGCGCCGCTTCAATCGCGCCGGATCCAGTCCGTAAATCCGCCCGTAAAACTGCAAATTCTCCGCCACCGTCAAATCGTAGTACAAACTGAAATTCTGCGACATGTATCCGATCTTCTCGCGCACCGCTTCGGAGTCCACGCGCACGTCCACCCCCTCGACGTGCGCCGCGCCCGCGCTCAAAGGCAATAGCCCGGTCAGCATTTTGATGACGGTGGTCTTTCCACTGCCGTTCGGCCCGAGAAAACCGAAAATCTCGCCGCGCTCCACGCGAAAACTCACATCGTTCACCGCGGTCACCTGGCCAAACCGCCGCACCAGATGCTCGGCCACAATTGCCGCTTCCCCGTGATTGGCGTTTTCCGCGGTAGTCACAGCCTAGCTCGTTTCCAGCAGTTTCACGTCCGCGGCCATTCCCGGAAGCACGCGGCCCCCGCTGCTGATGCGAATCTTCACGCCGATCACCTGATGTACCCGTTCATCGCGGGTCTGCACGTTACGCGGCAAAAATTCCGCTTGCTGGTTGATCTGCTCCACCACGCCTTCAAAAACCGTCTTGGGAAACGAATCCACGCGCACTTCGGCCTTCTCGCCCACTTTCACGCGCCCGATAATCGTTTCCGGAATATAAATCCGCACGTAAATCTGGTCCGCTTCCAGCAGCGTGGCCACCGGCGTATTCGGCGGAATCAAATCGCCTGGCCGCACATCCAGCACCTCTACAATCGCCGCGCTTGGAGCTGTAACTTGCCGCTCGCGAAATCGCGCTTGGTCGTAAGCGTAAGCGGCTTTGGCCTGCTCTACGTCCTCGCGCCGGTTTCCGCGTTCGAATTTCTCCAGCGTGGCTTGCGTCTGGCGGTAACGCGCCTCCGCTGCGGCAATTTCTTCCGCCCGGTACCCGCGCTTCAATTCCTCCAGTTTGTGTTTCGCATTCGCCTGCTGCGCCGTCGCCACCTTCCAATTCATTTCCGCGGTGTCGCGTTGCTGCTTCGAGACCAGGTCTTTCTGCGCCAGCGCCTCGTAGCGCTGGAAATCCAGATGCGACCGCACTTCTTCGGCTTGCGCCCGGTCCACGTCCGCCTGCGCCGCCGCGATATCTTCTTGCCGGTAGCCATTGCGCCGCTGCTCGTACTCCGCTTTCGCTTGTGCTGCCGCGGCTCGCGACTCCGCTATGTCTTCCTTGCGGTAGCCGCGCTCGGACTTCTGCGCGTTCGCCAGCGACTGTTCCATCGCTGCTTTCAATTCCTTGTCATCAAACGTCACCAGTACTTGCCCCGGCTGAACGCGATCTCCTTCGCGCACTAACACTTGGTCAATCCGTCCGCCGACCTTCGATCCCACACGAATATTCCGCGCTTCCACCGTTCCTGAACCCTGCAACCCGTTGTCGCGCTGGAACCATGTTGCGTACACCACGGTGCCGCCTAGAATGGCGGCGATCAGGACAATAAGAAAAATACGTCTACGATTCATAGATCAATCTCCACACGTGAACAAAGGAGCTACGCTGCTCGCCAGCGCCAGATTTCGTGGTGCCAGCCCTGACCACAAAATGTCGAATGCCGTCCGCATTCGCTCCGATAGACTCGCATCGCCATACAGTGACCACATCAGCAGCGTCCCAAAAATCGTCTGCCGGAAAACGCTGGCCATCTCTCCCGCCGGAAAATCCGTTCGAATCTCGCCGCGCTCCTGCCCCATCTGAATGATCTGCGTGTGTACCGCCTGCACCCGCCGCTGCATGTCCACCATCGCTTCGCGCACCGCGCTGGTCGAGAGATACGCTTGCAGCAGCGTCCGCACGATCGCCGGATTTCGCGTGGGCTCCTGGGTCATGCGCTCGGGCAGCGCGCGCAGGAATTGCTCCACCGACGTCTGGTTGCTCCGCGCTTCTTCAATGGCCGCTTCCAGTTTCGCCAGTTGCATTTCGCCGAACGCCAGCAGGATGTGGTCCTTGCTTGGGAAATAATTGAAGAACGTGCCCTTGCCCACGTCCGCCGCTTCGGTGATGTCTTCCACCGTCGTGTTCGCGAAACCCTTTCTCGCAAACAAATCCAGCGCCGAGCGGAACAACCGCTCGCGAATCTCCGCGCTTCGGCGCAATCTCCGGGAGATTGGTTTTGCGCTAGGACCCGGCTTGCGGCTGGAGACGGACGCCTTTTTTGTCATGGTGACCATTCCTCATAAATGACTGTAGGTCATATACCGTTTGCTGTCAACCCTTTTTCCCCCGCCTCCCCCTCAAAAAAAAACGCTCCGGTCCGCGGGGACCGGAGCGCCAAGTCTTGTGCAACAGTTCGCCGCTAGAGGCCTATTCCCGCAGCGAAGCCGGATCCGAAAGGTTCTTCGGTGACTTCTGGTTCAAGTAACCAACCATCTTCTGCGCCGAAGGCGGCACCGCCACCGCCCCCTTGAATACGATGTCCGTCGCCAGAATTTTCTTTCCGTACAGCTGCTCATTCGCATCTTTGTCCGGTCGCACGGTGGAACCCGATAGCGAGATCCCGGCGAACAAGCCGCGCGCCCGCGAGTAGCTCAGTACTTCGGCTCGCAGGGTAGCATCCGTCGCTGCAGACGCTTCGCGGCCTTTGGGGCCGGCCGCTGCCGACGCATCCGCGCCGAGCTTCACCTTGCTTCTGAGAATCGACTTTGCGCCGCGCGGATTCATGATCAGCAGCACGAAATCCGTCGCTTGTCCGCCGATCTGCAGCCCAAAGCTGCCGCCTTCGAGCGCCATCATCGTCGGTGCTCCCCACGGGCCCGTGAAATGTTCGCCCGTCCGGCAAATCATGGCCCCGCGGCCGTAGCTGCCGCCGATGACGAACGCCGCCTTGAGCACCGACGGGTACACGATCACGCATTCCGCTTTGTCGATCAGGTCCTGCGGAATGTCGTCTGGAATATCCATGATTTCTTTCAGCACCGCGCCACAGTTTTCCACGCGGTCTTCCACTTTGTCTTTGTCCGCGGCCGTGGTCGCCACGGGAATCCCGATCAGCAGTAGCGCCGCAAATAGCGCTGCGAATCTTCGCATTGCAAGTCTCCTTGAACTGGAAAGAGTTGGCATTGGGTCAAGCATAGGAACTCAATCGGCTGGGGCGAAGGCTCGGAACTTCCGATTCCATCTCGGGTAAGCTCCGAAAGAAGTTCCGTAACTCTTCGACTATACTTTCCCAAATAAGATTCTAGCAGGGGACACGGGATGAGAAGAAGCACAATCGCCCTGGGCGGAAAAGCAGCTCTCGTAGGAATGATTTGCGGCCTGGGTCTCGCCGTTTCCTCGATGGCGCAAAACGCTTTTCGCCAGGGATTGCAATCTTCGGAACGGCGCGGCGGCAAAAACAACGCCAGGAATTCGCAGCAAAAACAAACTCCACGCGAGCGCTTCGCCGAGCGTGCCGAAACGCTCACTCGCGATGGCATTGCCGGAAGAGGCGAATGGGGCATCCTGATCACCGATGCGGAAACCGGCGAAACTCTTTACGAACTGAATTCCGGCAAGTACTTCGTCCCGGCCTCAAACATGAAGCTGTTCAGCACAGCGCTGGCGCTCTCCGCTCTCGGCTCCGATTACCGTTTTCACACCGCGCTCGAATCCCAAGGCACAATCACTCCAGACGGCACGCTTTCCGCCGACCTCGTTCTCGTCGGCCGCGGCGACCCCAATCTCTCCAATCGCAGATTTCCTTACGAGCTCAAGGAGGAATTTGACGGCGCGCCCGATCGCGTCCTCGCTGAACTCGCCGATGCTCTCGTCGCCAAAGGGGTGAAGGCCATCGCCGGAGACGTCATCGGCGACGACAGTTACTTTCCCCGCGAGCGCTATCCCAATGGCTGGGAAATCGACGACATGGTCTGGCAGTACGGCGCCGCCATTTCCGCAATCGTCGTCAACGACAACACCGTTATGCTCACGCTTACCCCCGGCCAAGCCGCGGGCGATCCCGTGCCAACCGAGCTCGCTCCCGCCACTCCGGAATTTCTCGTCGACAACCGCGTCCGAACGTCGGAAGCTGGCGTCAAATCCGATCTCACGCTGATCCGTGAGCCAGGAAGTCCGGTAGTAATCGTGGAAGGCACGCTGCCCGCAAAAAGCCTGCCGCGCAAACTGGTGCTCGCGATTCAAGAACCCGCTTGGCACGCTGCCGCCGTGCTCAAGCGCTTACTCGAACAGCGCGGAGTCGCCGTTAACGGCGTAGCCCGCGCCATGCACGACCGCATCGTCCCGCCAAACCCGCCAACGGTCCTTGCCGAACACGTTTCTGTTCCCCTCGCCGATTCCGTCAAGCTCGTCAACAAAATCAGCCAAAACTTGCACACCGAAGTGCTACTGCGCACCGCTGCCCGCGAGGTATGCAGCCGCACGCCTCCGGGCTCACCGGCCCCCGATTGTTCCGACCTCAAGACCGACGCCATTTTCGCGGGTTTCTGCAAGGACCAGTACGCCAGCATGGGCATTCAGCCCGACGACGTCATTCAAACCGACGGCTCCGGTCTCTCACGCCACGATCTAGTGACGCCTCGTGCACTCGTCGCGCTCCTGCAATCTGCCCGCAAGCAACCGTGGTTTGCGCCGTACTATGCTTCGTTGCCTGTCGCTGGCGTCGATGGCACGCTGGAAGACCGCTTGAAGAATACGGAAGCACTGGGGCGCATCCACGCGAAGACCGGCTCGCTCGAGCACGTGCGCACCCGCTCCGGCTACGCGGAAACGCTGACTGGGCGAAAACTGATCTTCTCGTTTCTCGGCAATAATCAGGGTGGAAAAAATCACGAAGCCACCGATGTGCTCGACGCGCTCAGCCTGGCCATGATCGTGGAGTTCGACGAACACTCACCGCACTGCTGCAAAAAATAACCATCGGAAGCCGGCCAAGATGAACTCAGAAAAAATCGTCACCGTGTTTGGCAGTTCGCGCCCAAAAGAAGGCGATCCGGACTACTCCGACGCATTCGCCCTCGGTCGCGCGCTGGCGCGGGGTGGTTTCGCGGTGTGCAGCGGCGGATACGCCGGCGTGATGGAAGCGGTCTCGCGCGGCGCCAAAGAAGCCGGCGGCAAAACCTACGGCGTCACCGCGGATTTCTTCAAAGCCAAGACCAATCGATGGATCGACGTCGAAGTCCGCATGAAAACTTGGCAAGAGCGTCTCTTCGAGTTGATCCGTCTGGCCGACGGGTTCGTAGCTTGCAAAGGCGGCACCGGCACGCTCGTCGAGCTCGCCGTCGTATGGGAAATGCTCAACAAATCCGTGCTGACCGGCAAGCCCTTCGCCGTTCTCGGCGATTTCTGGTCCCCTGTCCTCGACCGCGTCCGCGAAGTCGAACTCAGCCATCCCGCACCCTGGGGCGAAGCCAACGGCCGCCTCGTCCACGTCGCCGCCAATCCCGCGGAAGCCGCGTCCTTCCTGTCCACGCGCCTGCGGTAGCCGGACCGTTGCGGTACTCTCTTAGGGCAACCGTAGCGCCAGCCGTGAGGCTGGCGACTGTTTCTTGCTCTTGCAAATGTCACGAAGCGCCCAAGAGGTTCTCGAATTCGACCAGTTGCGCGAACTGCTGCGGCTGCGGACCACCTGCGCTCCCGGCAAGCGCGCCATCGAAGCTTTGCAGTTCAGCCATGATCGCGCCGCGCTCGAATCCGCCTTTGCGGCGATTCGCGAAGCTCGCGAATGGTTGCGCGGCGGCTCGGACCTTGGTTTCGGAGGCTTGGCGGACCCGGAAAGTTGGCTCGCCAAGCTCGAAGGCCCCGGCGCCGTGCTCGAACCAGAGGAGTTGTTGCAAGCCGCTTCATTGATGGAAACGGCAGGCTGGGTGCGCCAGGAGTTTCGCGAGCAGGCCGTGAAGTTCCCGCTGCTCACCGCGCGGGCCAATTCCCTTTCCGATTTTCGCGATGCGCTTGCCGCGATTCGCCGCTGCATTCTCCCGAACAAGGAGATCAGCGACGACGCGTCTCCGGCTTTGCGGCGCATTCGCGCCAGCATCCTGCAGACGCGCGACTCCATTCAGAAAACGCTGCGGCAAATCCTTCGCGAACGCACCGCCGGCGGCGAAGACTATGTGACGCTGCGCAACGACCGCTTCGTCATCCCGGTGCGCTCGGAAAATCGCCGCAGCGTGCAAGGCGTGGTGCACGGCTCGAGCGGCACCGGGATGACGGTTTTTCTCGAGCCTTTCGAGACCGTCGAAACGAACAACCAGCTGGTTCAGCTCTCGCAAGACGAAGCCGCGGAAATCCTGCGCATTCTGCGCGAGCTCACCGAGCGGCTTCAGGCCATGCGTGGCCCGCTGGCCGCCGCTGCCGGGACGATCGCCGAACTGGATGGCCTTTTCGCGCGCGGCCGCTTTGCCCGTGATTTTGACGCCGCTTCACCCGAATTCTCCGAAGCTGGGGATTTGCGTTTGCAGGATGCCCGCCATCCGGTGCTCGAAGATAAATTGAAGCGGCAAAATCGCGTCGTTGTCCCGATGACCCTGGAGCTGGGCGGCGCGGAAAAAGTCCTGGTCATCAGTGGGCCGAACACCGGCGGCAAAACCGTAGCGTTGAAAACGACGGGCCTCGCGGCCCTGTCAGCACAGTGCGGAATTCCGGTTGCTGCGCAGCAAGCCGTACTTCCGCTCTTCGACCACGTGCTCGTGGATATCGGCGATGCGCAATCCATTGCCGCCGATCTTTCCACGTTTTCCGCGCATGTGCTCAATCTGAAATCGATGCTGGAACTGGCCACCTCGCAATCGCTTGTCCTCGCTGATGAAATGGGCACCGGCACCGCGCCCGAAGAAGGCGCAGCGCTGGCCGTCGCGCTGCTCGACGAATTTCGCGCCAAGAATTGCATCGTGCTGGCCACCACGCACCACGACCGGCTGAAGACTTATGCTTCGACCACGCCGGGCGTCGTAAACGCAGCCGTCGAGTTCGACGACGTGAATCTGCGTCCAACCTATCGCCTGATGGTGGGCGTGCCCGGCGGTTCGAGCGGCATCGCCATCGCGCAGCGCCTCGGCCTGGCTCACGGCATCATCGAACGAGCGCGGTTGCTACTGACCCCGGAATCGCGCGAAGCCGCCGACTTGATCGCTTACTTGCATCGCAGCCGCGACGAACTCGACCGCATGCAGCGCCAGATGAGTGCGGAACGCCATGCGCTCGACGAAGAACGCAAAAAACTGCGCACTGAATGGGTGGACCGCCAGCAGAAGCGCATCAGGGAACTCGAAGCGCAATTCGCCGAAATGCAAAAGCGCTTCGACGAAAACATGGCTCGTGTCATCGAAGCCGTGAAAGAACGCGAACTCCGCGCCTCACTGGAAAAAACCACGCGCCGCAAAGGCCAGGAAGTCCGCAGCGAAGCCCGCGAAGAACTAAACGCCGCCGTAGTGCAAACCATTGCCGATTCGCAAGCCGATCTCGGCACTACATCGTCGAGCCCGGAAGCTATCCGCGCGGAAGTGTTGCAACCCGGCACACGCATCCGCGTCCGCGGCTTCACCAAACCCGTCATCTTTCGCAGACTGGACGGTTCCTCCGCCGAAATCGAAGCCGGCCCCCTGCGCATGAAAGTAGCCCGCGACGAAATCGTCGCCATCGACCAACCATCGGCGGGCGCTGCACAGAATCTCGCCAGCTCGCCCGGTCCAAGCGTTACAGTGAATTCGCGAGGGACCGAATCTGTCGGCTCCGAAGAGATCAATGTAATCGGCCTCCGAGTCGAGCAGGCCGTCGAACTTGTCGACAAATTTCTGGACAACGCGGCGCTCGCGCATCGGCCTGCGGTACGCATCATCCATGGCCACGGTACCGGCGCCCTGCGCCGCGGCCTCGCCGAATTCCTGAAGTCTCATCCGCTTGTCGCGCGGTCGTCCGCTGAGCATCCCGATCGCGGCGGGAATGCCATCACTGTCGTAGAATTGCGATCATAGAAAAATGGCCGAAGCTGGATCCATTGCCGAGCGCGTAAAACAACAAGCGGATATCGTCCGCGTGGTGGGGGAGTACGTCCAACTGAAAAAGGCTGGGCAGAATTTCCGCGGGCTGTGCCCATTCCACTCGGAGAAGTCGCCCTCGTTCAATGTGCATCCGGTGCGGCAGATTTATCACTGCTTTGGGTGTGGCAAGGGTGGGGACGTCTTCAGCTTCGTGATGGAGATGGAGCGCTGCGAGTTTCCGGAGTCGCTGCGCATCGTGGCGGAGAAGTGCGGGATTTCCATTCCGCGTGCCAAGGAGCGCTCACCGGAAGAACGCAAAGAGAATCAGGCGCGCACGGCGATTCTGGAGATGCATCGGGAAGCCCAGACGTTTTTTGTGAAGCAGCTGGAGGGCACGCTGGAAGGCAAAGCGGCGCGGGCTTATCTGGAGGATCGCGGGCTGGACAAGGATGCCATCGGGCGGTTCGGCATCGGCTACGCGCCGAGCGGCGGCGACGCGCTGCTGCGGCACTTCAAATCAAAATATGCGGAGAAGGTGCTGACCGAGTCCGGGCTGATCTCGCGGGATCAAAGCGGGCGGCCGTTCGACCGGTTTCGCCGGCGCATCACGTTCCCCATCGCCAACGAATCCGGCAAAATCGTGGCGTTTGGCGCACGCGCTCTGGGCGACGAGCAGCCGAAATATTTGAATTCGCCGGAAACCCCGATCTACTCCAAAAGCAACGTGCTGTATCATCTGGACCGCGCGAAAGACGCGTTACGCCGGCAGGATTTTGCGATTTTGGTCGAAGGATACATGGATGCGATTGCAGTGGCGCGTGCGGGCATAAGCAACGTAGTTGCGAGCTGCGGCACCAGCCTGGCCGAACCGCAGATCAAATTGCTCGGGCGATTTACCAAGCGCGTGATCATCAATTTTGATCCGGACACGGCGGGCCAAGCGGCCACGGAGCGATCCGTTTCGCTGTTGCTGGAGCAGGATTTCGAGGTCCGTGTGCTGGCGCTTCCTTCCATCGCCGATGGAAAGGGTGGCGACCGCAAAGCCGACCCAGATCTGTTCATCCGCGAAAAGGGCAAAGACGAGTATTTGAAGTTGCTGAAAGATGCGCCGCCATATGTGGACTATCTGATTGCGCGGGCGCGGCAAATGGACCTGACCACCGGCGAAGGCAAGAAACGCGCCGTGGAATTTCTTTTGCCCTACGTGCAGAAAATCCCCAACGCATTGCTGCGCTCGGAGTGGGCCACCCGCATCGCGCAACAGCTTCGCCTGGATGAGCCGGTGCTGCGAGCCGCGTTGAGCAAAGCTGCTGGAGAGCGCCGCAGCCACCTGAACATCAAGCCGGAACTCATCAGCCGCTCCGCCAAACCGGTGGAGCGCCGGCTGATCTGGATGCTCGCGGAGGCCGAGGGCTTCCGGCGCGAACTGGCGCAAGAACTCCAGGACGCAAACCTCTACGCCGGCCTCGAGACCGAGAAGATCTTCGCGGCGCTGATGGCGGCAAGTCTTTCCGGAGAGCCAGTGCAGGCGACGGAAGTCGGAGCGACACTGAGCGAGACGGACCGGAACCTCCTTTTCGGGATTCTGTTCGAGGAAAGCAACGAGGCCACTTGGGAAGAAGCGCAAAGCTGTTTGGAATCCCTGCGCCGGCGGCAAGTCGAGCACGAGCTCGCCGAGGTGCAGCGCGGGCTCGAAGCTCAGCCCGCCGGCGCCGACCTGCGTGGCCTGTTGACACGGAAGCAGGAGCTAATGAAGCGATTATCTAGTGGACAGTGACACAGCTGAGTCCGAGCCCGACCACGCGTCACCCGGTGCTTTCCGTTCTCTCGATTGATAGAATGACCCAGCAACCTGCCGGCGGCTTCTGAGAACTTTTCTCCGGCTCGCGTTCCTAATCTCCGGAAGAAACAAAGACAGCTCGCTCAGGGCTCTCATGAACAACAAAGTGATTTTCGTTACCGGTGCAAGTGGCGGACTTGGCGCCACCGTCACGCAGAAGTTCCTGGTTACCGGTGCCACGGTGATCGGGTCTTCTCGCAGAATTACGGCTGCAGAATTTCCAGCGCCAAATTTCACGGCGTTGCCGGTGGATTTCACTCAGCCGCAAGCCATTCGCGTCGCTGTTGATTCCATTATTGCGAGATTTGGCAGGCTGGATGTGCTGGTTCACGCTCTCGGTGGATTTGCGGGTGGATCTTCCGTTGCGGAAACCGATGACGCTACATGGCAGCAGATGCAAACGCTCAATCTCAACGCGGCTTTTTACTTGCTGCGCGAGACGATTCCGCATCTTCGCAAATCCGGCGCCGGGCGTATTGTCGCCGTCGGCAGCCTGGCTGCCGCCGAGCCTCACGCGGGGCTTGGCGCGTACATTGTCTCCAAGACTGCGCTGGCCGCTTTGGTACGCACCGTTGCGATTGAAAACAAGGACGCGGGTGTCACTGCCAACGTCGTTCTTCCCGGCACGATGGATACTCCGGCGAACCGCAAGTCCATGCCGACTGCTGATTTCTCGAAGTGGGCTCAGCCTGCCGAAGTCGCCGAAGTGATTCTCTGGCTTGCCGGCGAACAAGCCGGCCAGATCACCGGGGCCATGATTCCCGTTCCGGACAAAAACGCCTAGCCCTTCAACCTATTTTTGCTTGCGGGCTGCGGCTTCCACTCCGATCAACAGCTTGCCTAGCTGCGCACGGTCGAAATATTGGCCGTTGGCCACTACGCTGATGATTTTCTTGGTGTTGGCGATATTCTCGAGCGGATTGGCGGAAAGTAGAACCAGATCCGCCAGCTTGCCCGCTTCGATGGTGCCGAGCTGGCTTTCCATGCCAAAAAAGCGCGCAGGATTTAGGGTGGCGGTTTGCAGCGCTTCAAGTGGCGTGAAACCCGCATCGACAAATCGCTGTAGCTCTTCGTGCAAGCTGAAGCCCGGAAAGACGTACACCCCTGGTGGCGTATCCGTCCCGGCCAGAAAGGGCACGCCGGCCTTGTGCAACTGCTGCACCACATCCAATTCCGTTTGCAGGAATTTCTTACGCGCATCGAGAGTGTCCGTCGCGTAGCCCTGCCTGATTTCTTCGGTGAAGCGTTTCCATGCTCCGCTCTTCCAGGAATTTGGCGCGTACTTTGCGCGCGTGTCCGTCGCGAAATTCGTCTGGTCGAGCAGGTTGCCGCCGCGTTCCCAAACCAGCGTAGGGCACTGCCAGGTCTGATTCTTTGCCAGCAGCGCCGCGAGAGCCGGCATTCGCGCCGGGTCGTAGCCCGCAAGAAGCTGCGTCACCGTTTTGTTGCCCTTCAGAAATTCCTCTTCCTTCGCCGAGCTTCCCTCTAGAATGCCGATCAGATGCTCGAAACTCTTCTGCCCGGCGTTGGACATTTCCGACGCCCGCACCGCATCCGGCACGTGGCCCACGAAGGGTATCTGTTGCTTCCTGGCTTCTTCGGCGATGGCGAAGACGGCATCGCGCGGGATCAACGATTGCAGCTTGATGAAATCGGCTCCGCGGCGCTGGAGATCGTCGACGGCGCGGCGGCCGTCCTCGGGCGTAGTGATAGCGATGGAACTGGGAAAGCGCGGCCTGGGACCATCGAGCATCGGACCGGAAGTGAGAATGCGCGGACCGATCTGGCGCCTCGCTTCGATTTCGTTGCGCCAATTCTGAAGGATATCGAGTTCGCTGCCCATGTCGCGTACGCCGGTGACGCCATTGGCGACGAAGAGCGGCAGGTTGATGTCGCGGCTGCCGGGAAACCAGTCGCCGAACATCAGGTGCACGTGCATGTCCCACAAGCCGGGAATCAAGAACATACCGTGGCAATTCACAGTAGCCGCATGCCGGGAAGACTTTGCGGATTTGCTGGGGCCGACGAAAGCGATTTTGTCTTTATCGACGATGACGGTCTGGTCCGGCTGGATGGTGCCGGTGCGCACGTCGACGACGTTGACGTTGTTGAAAACGAGCGAATCGTCCGGTGACGAAGTTTGTGCTTGCGACGACACAGCAAGAAACGCAAATGCAAAAAGAATGAAGGCGGTGCGGCGAATGAGAGAGAAAGTATGGCTGAGCATGCGCCAGATTCTAGCTGGTTTGGGCTGCGGCACAACGCCGGCGTTGAAGATTTGCCGGACGGATAAACCTTCGCTGCAAAGAGCGTTATGATGGAAGTTATTAGCGGCAGCTGGGGAAGTCGCCGCGCAGGATAGGGCCATGCGAAAAACGACGACGATTTTGCGAGTCAGTTTGCTGGCGGCGGCGACAGCCATGGGTGCGGCGGCGCAGGAGACCCCCGCCCAGAAGCCGCATGACATGGAGCACATGCAGCATTCGCATGACGGCTTCATGCAGGGCGGCATGCACCACGCCGTTGCAAAGGGTGTGCTGCTCGAACAAAGCGACGACGGGCAAGCGATTACGCTGCGCATCGGCCCGCTGACGTTGCCCGCGCATACCAGCCATATGAAGATGCCGCAGCCAGCGGACCTGATTTGGAAGATTCCGATCAGCGGATGGCTGCTGGCGTATCACCCGAAGCTGGTGGATGCGAGCGGCAACACGGTGCCAGGAATCGTGCTGCACCATGTGGCGTTCTGGAACGAGAACCGGCCGGATTTTCTTTGCCCGAACAAGGAAGAACATATTTTTGGCGCGGGAGGCGAATTGACAGACTGGGCGGAAGTGCCGGGATTCGGGTATCGAGTGGAACGCGGCGACAAGATCCGCGTGGAGACCATGGTGCACAACCCGACAGACAGTTCGTACAAGCAGGCGTATCTGGAAGTAGCGATTCCGTACCGCGACGCGAACGGCGCTCCGGTGAAAAATGTGTATCCGGCGTGGATGGATGTGACCGCGTGCGGGCACTCCGGCTACGACTTGCCGGCTGGCGAGAGCCAGAAGAGCGGCGAGGTGCGTCTGAAATATGACGGGTTGCTGCTGGGCGTAGGCGGGCACATGCACGATTACGGGAAACAGATTGTGCTGGAGGATGCCACGCAAAAAACGGTGGTGGCGATGCTGGACGCAAAGGTGGACGAGCAGGGGCATCTGGTGGGGATGCCGGTGAAGACATTTTACGAGGAGGGCGGCTACAAGCTGGCCGCTGGGGATGAACTGAAGATGACCGCCAGCTATGACAACACTACCGGGAAAGTGTTGCGGGACGGGGCAATGGGAATTGTGGTGGGTTATTTTGTGCCAGCGGATGACGCCGCGGTGGCTGGGCTGCGGCGAAAAGCGCAGGCCGTGGCCAAGCGTTAGGCTCGGACGGCGGGGGCGAGGCGAAATGGCTCGCCGAAAAGACGGCGGGTGGCTGGTTGACACAATGCACCCCCACCCCCCGGTATTTTCCGTAAGTGCGGATTCTAAAGGACTTAAAATAGGGCGATTTTGTAAGTGCGGATTCATCGGGCAGAAACCGCCCGATGGCGCAGAGTTGTAAAGGGGTTACGGGCGCGATTTTTGTAAGTGCGGATTCCAAAGGACTTAAGTTCACTGTGTGCGGGCGCTTTGTCTTGGGGTAAAGGCCCGCCGGGAGAAGATTTTGGCCGTACGAACTGTGCTGCAACTGGGGAATCCGAAGCTGCGCGAAGTGGCGGCGCGAGTGGATGACCCTACGGCAGCCGAGGTCCGGGAGCTGGTGGAGAATCTGGCCGATACGCTGGCGCATTGGCGGCGCGAGACGGGATACGGGCGGGGGATTGCGGCGCCGCAACTTGGCCTAGGGTTGCGGGTAATCTTCTTGCAGTTGCCAGGCGAAGAGCCATGGCCGCTGGTCAATCCGGAGATTATCGAGCGGAGCGAGGAAAAGATTGTGGTGTGGGATGGGTGCTTGAGCTTTCTATCGATTTTCATGCAAGTGTCGCGGCATCAAGCGATTACGGTGCGGTATCAGGATTTGCAGGGAGCGTGGCACGAGGTGCGGGCCACGGAAGAGCGGGACTTGTCCGAACTGCTGCAGCATGAGATCGATCATCTGGATGGGATTTTGGCGGTGGACCGGATTACGGACATACGCACGCTGTGCACCCGAGAAGAGTTTGAGGCGCGGCACCGAGCGAGCAGCCCGTATGCGGTAGCAGCGGAGCGGCAAGCCAGCTCAGGGTGCCAGCGTTAATCATGGCTCTCCGCTCCCAAAGAATCGACCACACGGTCTATGCTCCAGACTTCCAACCTGACAAAGAATGCTGGGACTGCCGGACTGCAACGAAGGCTCGTTTGGCGGCAAAGAAGCTGGGCGTTGGCGCCAGGCTGAGGCGCAACGTCAATGTAACGGGCAAGAAATCGGGCGGAAGTCAACTGGCCGGTGGAGCGAGTGTGGGAATGGAACGGGAAGAATTTTGTCGATATCACCCAGAATACATCGAAAAGGGCTGCTCTGACGGGAGAGCGAACAGGCCGTCTATCTCGTCCTGCGGCGCAGAAGGCGAGAGCTGAGCGTATGTTCTTTCTTGACTCCTGCTTAGAGAAGCGAGTGGTGTAAAATCCGCGGCAATGCGGAGTCGCTGAGGCTGCATGTTTTGCCCAAGGGACATGCCTCGTCATACCTGCGATAGATTTCCTTATCGCAGGGTGCAGCACCAGGTCTGATGTCGAATTTGTTGACGGAGAATCCCATTTCGATTCGGAGAGGTGAGTGGCATGAACAAGGAAGCAGAGAAGGACGTATTGACACGCAGGGGATTTTTGGGCGTTAGCTCGGCGGCGCTGGCGGCCGCGGGGATGATGTCGGTGGAAAGCGCGGCGGGACAGGACACCAAGGCCAAAGGCGGAAAAGTGGCCAGCGATCCGGGACCGACGAATCCTGCGATGGACGCGACAAACATGGATTCGTACATTCCGCCGAGTACGGATGCAGGCGGAGTTCAGACGTTCAAGTATCCCTTTTCCATTTCGCACAAGCGGCAGCATGAAGGCGGGTGGTCGCGGGAGGTGACGCAGCGGGAGCTGGCGGTTTCCAAGACCCTGGCCGGCGTGAACATGCGGCTAACGGCGGGGGGCGTGCGCGAACTGCATTGGCACACCGCCGCGGAATGGGCGTTCATGCTGTACGGCACGGCGCGAATTACCTGCATCGATTCGAACGGAAAGAGTTTCGTGACCGATGTGAAAGAAGAAGAGCTGTGGTTTTTCCCGCCGGGAATTCCGCACTCGATTCAGGGGCTGGGGCCGGATGGCTGCGAATTCCTGCTGGTTTTCGACGACGGGAATTTCTCAGAGTACGAAACGGTGTTGCTCTCGGATTGGATGACGCACACGCCGCCGGATGTGGTGGCCAAAAACTTTGGCGTGAAGCGGGAAGCTCTGGCGAACATGCCGAAGCACGAATTGTTCATCTTTCAGGCGGATATGCCGGGCTCGCTTGAAGAAGACAAGCGGATCGCGGCAGGAACGTTGGGAGCATCGCCGATCGATTTCGCGTACCGAACGAATCAGGGTCCGCCAACGATGCGGAGCAAAAACGGAGAGGTGCGCATTATCGACGCGAGCAACTTCAAAGTGACCACCACGGCGGCGGCGATTGTTACCGTCAAGCCGGGGTGCGTGCGCGAACTGCACTGGCATCCGAATGCCGACGAATGGCAATACTTTTATGCGGGCAAAGGGCGCATGACGGTGTTTGCCACCGGGGGACGTGCGCGGACAATGGACTTCGAGACGGGCGATGTGGGGTACGTGCAGAAGACGCTGCCACACTACGTGGAGAACACCGGCACGACGGACCTGAAGTTTCTGGAGATGTTCAAAACCAACTACTACCAGGATCTGGCGCTTTCCGAGTGGCTGTCGCACACGCCGCCGCAGCTGGTGGATGCGCATTTGCGTCTCGGCAAGGCAACGCTGGACGCGATGCCCAAGGATAAGCCGCTGATTATGCCGGGATGATCCGCGGAGACCGGGCTGGGCGGTGGATATCTCCTCACCGCCCGGTGTTGCGCTGAAGGCGGAGCGGTGGGATGAAGAGCGAAGTGAACGCAAATCTGCGATGGCCGTGGGCGGAGGAGTTGGACGCGCTTCGGGCCGCGGGCGAATATCACCGGCTACTCTTCGAGAATGCGCGGGTGCGAGTGCTGGAAGTGCGGATCCGTCCGGGACAAACCGTTCCGGTGCATACGCACCGCTGGCCGAGCATCATTCGAACGGAGAGCTCGAGCGACTTCGTGCGGCGCGACGGCGAAGGAAAAGTGCTCTTCGATTCGCGCCAGGGCGCGGGATCTGGAGGCGTGCCATCGGTGCAGTGGCTGGAGCCCATTGCGCCGCATTCGGTGGAGAATGTGGGAAAGAGCGAAATTCGGCTGCTCAGCGTCGAACTCAAGGAGTCCGGCGGCTGAGCCGCCGCGAGCGAACTGGACCTGAAGGTACTCGCGCATCTTGCTTTGCTGGGGGTGGCGGGTCTGGTAAAATAAAGGGCCTCGACAAGCGACAATTTTTCGAAAGATGCAGGGCAAACTATGGCAATGAAGTGTGAATTCTGCGGCAAAGGGCCGCACTACGGGAACGTGGTGAGCCACGCGAACAATACGCGGCGGCGGCGTTGGAATCCCAATTTGCGCACGGTACGGGCGGTGGTGAACGGCGCACGAAAGCATGTGCGGGTTTGCACTGCGTGCATCCGGCTGGGCCGGGTCAAGAAAGCAGCCTGAGCCCTCCCCTTGAAACTCTTCCTTCCGTGTTTACAAGCTGTGGGCATGCCGCGCATGGCCGCATTGCTGCCGGTGGCGGCGATGCTGTTCGGGATTGCAGCGGGCTGCAAGCAGACGAGCCAGCCGGCGCCCGACGTGTGGGCGGTGGTGAACGGGAAAGAAATCAGACGGGACGATGTGGAGAAGTATTACCGGACCCGCGTGAATCCGGAAGGGCCGGAGCCAACGCAGGAAGAGGCGCTCTCGCTCAAGCTCAACGTGCTAGATGAGCTAGTCAACAACGAAATCTTGATCGAACGCGCCAAGAAACTGAACCTGGAAGCGAGCGATGGCGAAGTAGAAGACAAATTCACCGAAGTAAAGAGCCCGTACACCGAAGAAGAATTTCAGAAACGGCTTAAGACTGGTGGATTGTCGACCGACGATTTGAAGCGCGACTTGCGGCGGCAGCTTTCCATTCAGAAGTTGATGAACCGGGAAGTCGTAGCCAAGATTGCCATCACGGATTCGGACATCAACGATTTTTACCGGGCGAATCAGGCGCAGTTCAATGTGGCGGAGCCGCGTTATCACATCGCGCAGATTTTAGTTACGCCGCGGAAAGATCAGCAAGTCCGCAATCGTAAGAACGACGATGCGACGACCGAAGCGGAAGCGCAGCGCAAAGTAAAAATGCTGATGGACCGCTTGAATAGTGGCGCTGACTTTTCGCAGTTGGCGATGGATTATTCGGAAGACGTGAGCACGGCAGCGACTGGCGGAGACCTGGGTTATGTCCCGGAGTCCGGCTTGAATCCGCCGCAAGTGGACCCGGCGTTGAAAAAGGCGGTACTGGGGCTGAAACCAGGACAAGTGAGCGAGCCGCTAGTCTCTAAAGACGGCATCCATATCCTGAAGCTGATTACCCGGGAATCGCCGGGACTGCGCGGGCTTTCCGATCCGCAAGTACAGCAATCGATTCGCGATACGCTGAGAAATCAGAAAGAGCAGTTGTTGCGCGTGGCGTACCTGACGATTGCGCGCGATGAAGCGCGAATTACGAATTATCTGGCTGAGCAGGTGATCGAGACTTCCGGGAAACTTTCCGGCGCGAGCAAAACTGCAACACCACCATCCGCGCCTGCCAAGCCGTAAGCAGTCAGCGCTTCCTAGTCTACCCACACGAGCACATCGCCATTGTTCACCGCTTGTCCTTCGTTTGCGAGAACCCGTTCAACGATGCCGCTCTTCGGCGAACGAATTTCGTTTTGCATTTTCATGGCTTCGACAACGACGAGTCCCTGACCTGCTTCCACTTTGTCGCCGGCCTTAACGAGCACGCGGACCACTTTTCCCGGCATCGGCGCGACTACCTGTTGGCGACCTTCCGCTTCAGCGCCACCGTGGCACCGTCCACGCCACGCCCGCGGATCGACAACTTCGGCAGTGAACGCTTGCAAGCCATCTTGAATCTGCAGCGTGCCGTTGGAGGCTGGCGCAACGCGGACTTCGTGCACCCGGCCGCGCAGTAAAATCGAAAAAGTGTAGGGCGCGATCTCAGCGACGTCGGCGTCGAGGGAGCGGCCATCCACGGAAATTCGCCAGCTATTTTCGGCGCGCTCAAGTTCGACGATTCGCTTGAAGGCGCCACCTGGACCGGATAGTTGTACTTCGACTTTCACGGCATGCGATCCAATTGTTGGCGGCGGCCTTCGATTTTCCAGGGCGAAACTTCGCCGCCCGAGGGTTGCTCCGCGGGAGTTACGTTTCGCGTTGCGTGCCAAACGGCCACAGCTATCGCAGCAGCGTCGGCGCCCTCATCGGCAGCGAGGCCCGAGGCCGCAGCCAGGGCAGGCGGCGTTTTCCGTAGCAGCTCGTCAAGCCAGGTTGTATGAATCTCCGAGCGCAAGAAATCAGGGTCAGCCAAAATCCGCCGAAAGAGACCGGCATTCGTCTTAATGCCAGTCACCGCATACTCTTCAAGCGCGCGACGCAACCGCGCGATCGTCTCTTCTCGGCTGTTTCCCCAGGCAATGAGTTTGCTCAGCAGCGGATCGTAGTCGTTAGGGACGGTCCAGCCTTCGTATACGCCATCATCGAGGCGAATGCCCGCACCGCTCGGAGAATGCAGCGAAAGAATTTTCCCCGGCGAAGGAAAGAAATTATTGTCGGGATCTTCCGCGTACAAGCGAACTTCCATCGCATGCCCACGCGGCGTGATGGTTTCCCATGCAAAGGGCAGGCGATGACCGGCAGCGATGGCGATTTGCAATTTCACCAGATCGAGCCCGGTGACCTGCTCGGTGACCGGATGCTCGACCTGCAGGCGCGTGTTCACCTCAAGAAAATAGAAATCGAGATTTGCATCGACAAGAAACTCGACTGTGCCGGCGTTCACGTAGCCCCCGGCGCGCGCCAAGCGCACCGCCGCATCACCCATTTTCTTGCGCAAGTCCGGCGTGACGATGGGCGACGGCGCCTCTTCCACCACCTTCTGGTGGCGGCGCTGCACGGAGCATTCCCGTTCGCCGAGCGACACGACGCGGCCATGCGCGTCCGCCAAAATCTGCACTTCGATATGCCGGGGCTTGATCAAGTATTTTTCCAGGTAGACGCGCGGATCACCGAAAGCGTTGATGGCTTCCGACGAAGCATCGCGAAACGCTCCCAGGAATGCCGGATCGGTTTCGACGAGGCGCATGCCCTTGCCGCCCCCGCCCGCGACGGCCTTGAGCAATACGGGATAACCCATGCTCTGCGCCAGCGCATGAGCCTCGGAAGGATTCTCGATCGGATCGTTGGTGCCAGGCACGGTGGGCACTTCGGCGCGGCGCGCCAGTTGGCGGCCGGCAGTCTTCGAACCAAGCGCTTCCATCGCTTCGGCTGGCGGGCCGATAAATGTGAGACCTGCATCGGCGCAGGCGCGTGGCAAGGCAGCATTTTCCGCCAAGAAGCCGTAGCCAGGATGCAATGCATCGCAGCTGGAATGCCGCGCGACGTCCATCAATTTGTCGATACGCAAATAACTCTCGCGCGAAGGTGCCGGGCCAACCGGATAAGCCTCGTCCGCGAGCCGAACATGCAGCGATTTGCGGTCTACATCGCTGAACACTGCCACGGAGCGAATACCGAGTTCGCGGCAGGCGCGCACGATGCGCACGGCAATCTCACCGCGATTGGCAATCAGAATTTTTCTGAACATGCTTGATTGGAGTGCAACCGGAGTTTAGCATGCGCCAGGACGGCCGGAAGCGCGCCGTGAGCCCCGCGTGACCAAATCATTCGTCAGTGCACGTACAGAGCTTGGCCGCAGGAACATTACCCGCCTATGGTGATATTGACCTCAAACTTGGTGGGCTGTGGAAGCCCGTGCGGCAGGACCGTCAACCCGCTGAGACGCGGCGTGTCCAACAAGATGTTCGACAGTTTGTTGAGAGTGAGCGGTTCGATCAGGTAGCGTGCAACGACGCTGTCCGGCACGGGCATGCCGCGTGGAGAAATAGCCACCGGGGTGATTCCGTATTTATTGCGCAGACTCACCACGATACTGACGAGGTCGGCGAGATTCTCTTTTTCAACGCCGCTGAATTTGAGGCGGTCGAGCACATGGTGTTCGAGCGAAAACTGCGTTGCAGGCGTGGCCATAGCAACTCCTTGGCATCCAAGAGCAAGATGGGGGCTTCGGTCACAGCCGGAGGGAGGGTTCTTTTACAGTAGGCAGCGAATGGAAAATCGTCAAGAAGCATCCCGAATGACGTTGACGAAATAACAATCAGCTACAGCGGGATGTTGCCGTGTTTCTTCCTCGGGTTGGCATCCTTCTTATTTTCCAAGGCGCGCAACGCGGTAATTACCCGCGCTCGCGTCTCGGCCGGCTCGATTACGGCGTCAACATACCCGCGCTCCGCAGCCACGAAGGGATTCGCAAATCGCTCGCGAAACTCCTCGATTTTTGCCTTGCGCAACTCATCGCGCCCGGATTCAGGCGCTCTGTCAATCTCGCGTTTGTAAACGATATTGACCGCGCCTTCGGGTCCCATCACGGCCACCTCCGCCGTGGGCCAGGCGAAATTTGCATCCGTGCGAATGTGCTTCGAAGCCATAACGCAATAGGCGCCGCCGTAGGCTTTCCGCGTGATGACCGTTATTTTCGGTACGGTGGCTTCGGCAAAGGCGAAAAGGAGCTTCGCGCCGTGCTTGATGATGCCGCCAAATTCCTGCTGCGTACCCGGAAGAAAGCCCGGAACGTCTTCGAAAGTGATCAGCGGGATGTTGAATGCATCACAAAAACGCACGAAACGCGCGCCTTTCACCGAAGCGTTGATATCCAACACGCCGGCCAGGTACGCCGGCTGATTCGCCACGATGCCGACGGGGCGACCATCCAGCCGCGCAAAGCCCACGACCATATTCTTCGCGAAGTGCTCGTGAACCTCGAAAAAATATCCGTCGTCCACGACCGAATGGATCACATCCTTGATGTCGTAGGGCTTCTGCGCCTCGTCCGGAACGAGCGCGTTCAACGATTCATCGCGGCGCGTGGCAGGATCGGAAGTCGCCTTGCGTGGCGGATCTTCCAGATTGTTCGCCGGCAGGAAGCTGAGCAGTTCGCGGATCATGGCCAGGCAATCGGCGTCGTCAGGCGCAACGAAGTGCGCCACCCCACTCTTTTCGTTGTGCGTCATGGCACCGCCAAGCTCTTGCTTGGTCACTTCTTCGTGCGTCACCGTCTTGATTACGTCCGGACCAGTCACAAACATATAAGAAGTTTCGCGGGTCATGAAGATGAAATCCGTAATTGCCGGAGAATAAACGGCACCGCCTGCGCATGGCCCCATAATGGCGCTAATCTGGGGAATCACTCCGCTGGCCAGCGTGTTGCGCAGAAAAATGTCCGCATACCCTGCCAGCGAGGCAACGCCTTCCTGAATGCGCGCCCCGCCTGAATCGTTCAAGCCGATCAGCGGCGCGCCAACCTTCATCGCCAGGTCCATGATCTTGCAGATCTTCTGCGCGTTCGCTTCGGAAAGCGAACCTCCGAACACCGTGAAGTCCTGGGCAAACACATAAACGAGCCGGCCATCAATGCGCCCAAACCCGGTGACAAATCCGTCGCCAGTAGGTCGCTGCTCGGCCATTCCAAAATCCGTCGAGCGATGCCGCACGAACTTGTCGATTTCCTCGAAGCTGCCTTCGTCAAGTAGGAGATGAATCCGCTCGCGCGCCGTCAACTTGCCGGCCTTGTGCTCGCGTTCGCGACGCTCCACGCCGCCTCCCGCTTCCGCTTCAGCGGAAAGCCGGCGCAGCTCTTCCATGAGATCGTGATGTTTCTTTGCCGAAGCTGCCGGCGGCTGATCAGCCAAGCGGTCCTCCTGGAGTTGGTTTCTTCGGAGCGAAAATGCGGACCGCGAGATGCGTGGCCATCCACACCGTTCCCAGCAATAAGACCACTCCCAGCACCATTTCTGCGCAAACTGCCAAAGCGCGCTGCAACGGCGATGCAATCGATGTTACCCGCACGGTGGCTTCCACCAGAATGAACATGGCTGACAGGGTCATCGCCACGATCAGGATAGTCGTCACAAAGGATGCTAGAACGGTTTTCATGGCCTAGCGGGCAAGCCGCGTTCTGCCCGCGCACCAAAGAATAGCGCAAGCATGCGCAAATCAGAACGAAGAAGGACACTTCCTGCGGGGCGGGATTTCAGCGTAGCCCGGACCAATCGTCGGCGACCAAAATCGAATCGCTGGGATTCGATGGATCGTACTTCACGCTAGCCGGTTGGCCGGCAACCAGGCGCTCGAAGCGAATCTGTCCTTCCAATCCGGTGATGTCTTGAGCGGTGTGATACGTCACGCCGGAGATCGCATAGCTGTAAGAAACCAGGTGCCGCGCTCGCGTATCCGGCAATGGACGTGCTCTTCCGCCAAAAAGCTTCTTGCGCTGCTCTTGCACCACAGGCGGATGTTCCGCGAGTTCTACGATCTGCCCTTCGGCGATTCGTCCAATCTGATTCAGGTGCAGCCGCCGCTTGCGCTCGGCCCCTTCCTGATCCTCGGAGGGACGGAAAAACGCGTAAGCAATCATGGCCAAGGCAGCTACGGCCGCTCCTGCCATCGCGAGCGCCAATTTCCAGTCGGCCAGCAATGCGTTCAACGAGGATACTCCAGTTCATCCGGACGATTGTCGTGGGAGGTAATAAGACAGAATGACGATCTTGCACTGCTTTCGAGTCCGCCGATCGCTATCCTTAAAGAGTGCGCCGCCCCACAGCAACGTATTCTACCGATAGCCGCACCGCGCGAGCACCTACGATTGCGCCGCGTGCACCGGATTGCGCAACACGCCCACGCCTTCCACGCTTACTTCGGCGACATCGCCGGCCACCAGCGGCCCCACGCCGGCGGGCGTGCCAGTGGCAATCACGTCGCCGGGAACGAGCGTCATCATGCGCGATATCCAGCGCACCAAAAACGTCACCGGGTAAACCATCAAGGACGTGTGGCCCGTTTGGCGCAGCGCTCCGTTCACATGCAATTCCACGAGCACATCCTCGGGTTTGAGCTGCGTTTCGATATGCGGCCCAATGGGGCAAAACGTGTCGAAGCCCTTGCCGCGCGTGAACTGCACGTCGCTCTTTTGAATATCGCGCGCCGTCACGTCGTTCAGGCAAGTGTATCCGGCTACGTAGGACAACACGTCTGCGTCATACTTCAAGTGCGCGCATTGGCGCCCGATCACCAGAGCCAGTTCCCCTTCATGCTCAACCCGTTGCGAAAGCGGAGTCAGCACCACGGGTTCGTCGGGACCCACGATCGACGACGGCGGCTTCAGAAAAATCAGCGGTTCCTTGGGGACTTCGTTGCCGAGTTCTGCTGCGTGCGCTGCGTAGTTGCGGCCGACGCACACGATCTTGCTCGGTTCGACCGGCGCGATAAATCGCACGTCCTGAACGCTCCATTTGCGTGATCCCGCCGACCATGACTCCCACGGTCGGCCGGTGATCTCCCGCACCTCGTTACCTTCGAGCACTCCGTACAGCGGCGCGGCAGACACCTGTGCGACGTTGCGAAGAAAGAATCGGCCGAATTTCATCGGTTCCTCAGGGCATGCGGTGATTGGACGAAGATCCGGGCACATGCGGCACGGTGTTGGCGGGTGTATGCGGTCCGCGCATCCGCCACACCACCGTCCCGATCCAGCAGATGGTTGCGATGATCGTGTAAACCACGGCACCCGCCATAAAGACATGAAGAGCGCCGTAGCGTTCCTCCAGGCCGGGAAAGAAAACTCCCAGCAACCGGTAGGTGACACTCAGAATTCCCCAGGCAATTTCCCCGGACGCCCAGAGCCGGCCAGGCATGCCATAGAAACGCAATACGGGGATGAGCGCGATAAGACCAATCACGGCCGCTGCGGCTGCGTTGCGTTCCAGCGCAAAACGCTCCAGTAAGGGCATGCGATTCGCGACCACCAGCCAAGCGGCTAATATCAACGACAGGCATAGCCCTACGTACACGCCGGTGCGTAATCCGGCGCTTTGAAAAATGGACAGTTGTCCGTAACCCGGCAAATGCGTGCGAACCGGCATGAGGGGCTGGCTCCCTGGCTACCGAAAGTATTCCGATGCTATTCAACCCGGGATCACGGCGATGGTTGCGCGATTTCCACCGCAACTTGCTGGCTGGCCGCGCTCTCGTTTCCAGCGCGGTCGACAGCGGTCACGCTGTACCAATAACGATGTCCGGGCTGCACAGAGTTATCACGAACCGCGGGCGTGAGCAAGAGTTCTGGCGTGATCAACGCGCCTTTTGTGCTTTCCTGTTCGCTTCTATAGACGCGGTAACCCGCGAGATCGGTTTCGTTGTTGATAGACCAGGATAGATCGACTTGTGCGGAGCCTCCCGTGGCACCCGACAGGGCCGCTACCACCAGTCCAGTAGGTGCTGCGGGCGGGAAGGTGTCTAGCGACGTAACCACGGCCGGAACCGAGTCGCTTGACTCAACCGCTTTATCCGCGGCCGATACGGCGCTCCGAATCAGGTACACGTAGGTTTTGCCAAATTCAAAACCCGAGTCGCGATAGCTCGTGCCATCCGCCAAACCGAGCAGGATTGGTTTTACTCGCCATTTCGCGTCTGCCATATCTTTTGTCGCTGCTACTGCGGAAGCCGGGTCGATCTCGCCGCGGTACACGCGATAGGCGACCGGGCTCGTCAACGCCTCGCCGCCCGACGTCTTCTCTGGAGCAGCCCAGCTCAACTCAATACTTGTCTCGGTCACGCGCGTCTGCAGCGTCGTGATTCGCTCCGCCACGGGATATAGCCTTAGAACCACAACGTTGGAATTCGCCGAAACGCGCTTCTTGGAAACTCGCGTCCGCACTTCATACGCCGCCCTCATGCCGGGATGCGCCTTCGCATCTTCCGGAGAGATCGGGTCGGTGACCTCGACACGTTCTTCCTTCAAATCTTTCGCCACTAGCTCGCCAGGAATGGTCTCAACCACGCGAAGTGATTTCGCATCAGGGGTACCATCTTCTCTTGCGGTTCCGCGCAACACTTCGATCGCTGGAGTGTCCGTCAGGCGGTCTCCGGTTGTGCTTTTCCTCGGCAGGGTAAATGTTAGCACCGCGCTGTCGCCACGCTGAAGCGCGGTGAGGTCCGTGACCGTGGAGGGAATCGGCGGCGCGGGAGGCGCAGGCTCCCCTGGCGCTCCGCATCCAAACGAAAACAGCGCCGCCGTCAACGGCAAATAGCAATCGGCGAACCGCTGCCGAACGGATTTGTTCGCCCTCATGCGAATCAGCCCGCTTCCAGCTTTCATTTTCAATGGTCGGCGGTCACAGAATGTAGCGGCTCAAATCCTGGTTCTTTACAATGTCCGCGAGTTGCTTGGTCACGTACGCCGCGTCGACCTTCACGTTCTTCTTCTTCAAGTCCGGCGCTTCGAACGAAAGTTCATCCAGCACTTTCTCGAGAATCGTGTGCAGCCGGCGGGCTCCGATGTTCTCGGTCTGTTCGTTTACGCTGGTGGCAAACCGCGCGATCGCCTCCACGGCATCTTCCGTGATGTTCAGCTTCACGCCTTCGGTCTCTAGCAGTGCGATGTATTGCTTGATCAGTGCATTCTTCGGCTCCGTCAGGATGCGCACGAAGTCTTCTTCTTTCAGAGATTGCAGCTCCACGCGAATCGGCAATCGCCCTTGCAGCTCCGGAATCAGATCCGACGGCTTGGTAACGTGAAACGCGCCCGCCGCAATAAACAAAATATGATCCGTGCGAATCATTCCGTACCGCGTATTAACAGTCGTGCCTTCAATAATCGGCAAAATATCTCGCTGCACGCCTTCGCGCGACACATCCGGACCATGCCCGGACTCTCTTCCCGCCACCTTGTCTATCTCGTCGATAAAAATAATCCCCATCTGCTCCGCGCGCTCCACGGCCATGCGCGTAACCTGATCCATATCCAGCAGCTTGTTTTCTTCTTCCTGAATCAGATATTCGAACGCATCCGCCACGGACATCTTGCGCTTTTTTTTCTGCTGCCCGAAAAACCCGCTGAGCATGTCCTTGATATTGACGTCCATCTCCTCGACGCCCTGGTTCGAAATGATCTCAAACGACGGCATCGCCCGCTCGCGCACTTCCAGGTCCACCATGCGCTGGTCCAGCTTGCCTTCGCGCAATTGCGCCCGCAGTTTCTCGCGTGTCCGCTGGGTCTGCTCCCGCTGCGCCGCTGCGTCTGCTTCCGTGGTTCCCGGGGCCGGGGGTGGCGAAGGCGGCAGCAGCAAATCCAGGACCCGCTCCTCCGCAGCCTGCTCGGCGCGATCCGCAACTTCGTCCAGCTTTTCCTCACGCACCATGTCGATCGACGTCTCCACCAAATCACGCACCATGGATTCGACGTCGCGCCCCACGTATCCAACTTCCGTGTACTTCGAAGCCTCCACTTTTACGAACGGGCATCCCGCCAGACGCGCCAGACGCCGCGCAATTTCCGTCTTGCCGACGCCGGTCGGCCCAATCATCAAGATATTCTTGGGTAGCACATCTTCCGCGATCTCCGGAGGAAGTTTCTGCCGCCGCACGCGATTCCGCAGCGCCACAGCCACCGCGCGCTTCGCCGCATTCTGCCCGACGATATATTTATCGAGCTCCGCCACGATCTCGCGCGGAGTCATATCGTCCAGCGCTGGAAGCAATTCCTCGGTTCCTTCCACCGGAGCGCCTCCGCCGTTGGGCATGTAAATCAATTCCTTGTCGGACTTGCTGGCCATTCTCGTCCCGTCTGCGTCTTGCTACAGCTCTTCCACTGTAAAGTTAGCGTTCGTGTAAATGCAAATCTCGCTGGCGATACGCATCGCCTCCATCGCCAAGTCTTTCGCGTTCAGCTTCGAGTGCTTCAGCATCGCCCGCGCCGCCGCCAGCGCAAAGCTTCCACCTGACCCAATCGCCACAATCCCGTCGTCCGGCTCGATCACATCACCAGTTCCGGAGAGCACCAGTGTAGCCTTGGTATCCGCCACGATCAGCAGTGCTTCCAGATGCCGCAGCGCCCGGTCCTTGCGCCACTCTTTCGCCAGTTCCACCGCGGCTTTGTACAAATTCCCCGAAAACTCCTGCAGCTTCCCCTCAAATCGTTCAAACAGCGAAATCGCATCCGCCGTCGATCCCGCGAATCCTGCAATCACCTTGTCGTTATATAGCCGCCGCGTCTTCCGCGCCGAATGTTTCATGATCTGATCGCCCATGGTCACCTGACCATCCGCCACCAGCACCACCTTATTCTCTTTGCGCACGCACAGCACCGTAGTCCCATGCATCGACAAAGCCCCGCCCCCCTGTGCAGTTTCAGACCTATTCCGCATCCCGCCATTATACCGCCAGCCCGTCAGCACGCACAAAGACACTCAGCTCATTCCGACGAGGCCAACTCTATTGCCTTGTATCTGTGCTGCGGCTACTGCGGAATTTCGCGGAAGGACAACACTTTGTAGTTCGAAGGCGGCAGCACCGCCTGAATCCAGCAGTTGCTGTAAAACACGCCGTTACCTCCCACGTGCGCGTCGAACGTTGTCGCACCCAAGCTTGAGTCGGGCGTTCCCGTTCCTGAATCCGGCAGTACTACACCCGCGGCGTTTCTCGTCGTTGCCACCAGCACCGCGCCCTCAACTTCGCCCGATCCAGAGTGTCCAACCACAAACTTTCCTTGCCCAACCACGAGAATAATTCCCTGCCATTTCGCTGGCTGATTCCCAGGGTCCAACGGGTTGTACGTGAATGTGCCTCTCACAACCAGAATCCCGCGGCCTCCGGCCCACAGATTGGGGCCCGCCGTTTCGTTCGAGGTGTCCAGATCTCCATTAACGATTATGGTCTTAGGACTCGCCGGCGATAAGGTCGCGGGCAAATCACTGTTGTGCGCAGCAACCCCAAGGGCAGGCGACACAACCACCGCATTCGGCGCCGCCGCCAGTTGCTGCACCAGCGATTCAAGGCCGCTCGGCTTCATTTCGTTCAGCGGGAGGTTGGGCGGCGGGCTAGTCGAACTGCCGACCCATCCAACATTGGGACTAGTGCCTCCATAACCGAGGAATAGGCCGGGGGGGAATGTTCCGGCTACGCTCGCAATATTCGCGGCATCACCCGCGTTCGCGGAGCCGACCCCGTAAACCGCGTTTGCCCCGGGGTTGGCGTGGCAACTACCGACATCAAACTGGTCGTCTCCGTTGTAAGAAGTTCCAGACGAGGAGGAAAATGTAACTCCGTTTCCCACCAATGTGAGAGCTGCCGGGAACTGCAAGCTCAACGAATTCTGCGCTACCACGTACTGCAGCAGCTTCTGGCTTCCATTCGGCAACACCGCCAGCGCCGTGAGTCCGAACGCTTGCACCGCCGTCGGGCTCGAATTTGAGACCACCAGGGTCGGCTTGGCTCCCCCACTCGGGCGCGGCTCGTAGTACAGCAGCGTGTTGTCCAGCGCGCCCCCATCCACCTTAAGGTTGAGCGAGCTTTTCGTCACCGCATTGATGCGCACCCACTTGAAGACTGGCCCCGGAATGCCCCCGGCATTGTTCCCGGAGATCGAGTTGATCGGCGGCAGCACATCCGGTGCTGCCGTAATCGGCGTTCCAAATTCACTCTGATATTCGTTGTCAAAATACGGACTCGACGAATCTCGCGGATCGACAGTTTCTCCCCCCGAAGGGTTCACAATGTACCGGACGCTTCCTAAAGCCAGCGGTGTACCCGGCGGAGGCATGAATCCGGGCTGCGCGTTATTGAAGTAATCTGGACGGTTGGACTGCAGCCTGCCCCGAGCCTCTTCCAATCCCGCCATAGCCGCGTAATAAACCGTGGCCGAAGAGCGGTAATTCGAGGCCAGCGCCGTTTCCGTCCCCGACGACAGGATCAGCGCCATCGCCACCACGCTCACCAGCATCAGCACAAAGATGGCAATCAGCAGGACCACTCCCGCTTCCGTTCGCCCTCGCCGTCTTGTGCTTGGCATTTTCATTGCGCTCTCGCCGCTGCACGGG
>Ga0137403_10000788_pt1 | contig 40756 bp, 41 predicted proteins | sample CZOMad2_1_16fung_FD_122057 | JGI IMG/M metagenome (GOLD analysis project Ga0137403, IMG submission 122057) | Vadose zone soil fungal communities from Angelo Coast Range Reserve, California, USA - CZOMad2_1_16fungal (Hybrid Assembly) | ecosystem: Environmental > Terrestrial > Soil > Vadose zone...
TCGAACCTTCCCTCCGCAGACGGGGAATAGGGCCACAGGATACATACGCGAGGAACCTTGCCTGCTGGCTGCGCCCCAGCGAGCGGCACTAGAGCGAAGCCGAGAGCGAGAATGAGCCCGATCAGCCGCATGAGCACCTCGGTTGGGGATGGCTGGTGGGAGTCTAGCAGACGCTCGCCGCAGAGCGGCGCCGCGCGCGATCATCATCGTGGGTGCGCCAGAAGGTGAATAAGCGTAGTCTGTGGGTGCCTTCCATCAGGCCCTCACGGGTGACGCGACCGGGCGACGGGCTTTCTGGCATCTGGCATGACGCACTTCCGCCAAAGCCTGGAGAGTGGCCATGCCCGACGAGCCGACCCTTCGAGACAAAGCCCGCGAAGCGGTCCGTATCGGCAACCTGCCGGCGCGATTCCCCAGCCGCGTACTCGGCGGACCGGGGAGCGGAGAGGCCTGTGTGCTCTGCGGCGAGCAGATCATGCGATATCAGATGGAGATCGAGCTGGAATTCACGATTCAGGACGCCCCGACCCGAACGGCCAATTATCGACTTCACCCGGTGTGCTCTGTCGCTTGGGAGAGCGAGCGCACCAAGATCGACGGGCTTGGGCAGCCCAAGAGCCCGTCGCTCTAGCTCGCTCCTCACTTCTCCGAGCTCGAGGATGCTCACCATCACGCGCTCTCCTTCCCGACTGCCTTCCGCACCGCCAGGGCGTCAACGCGTTTCAGGTTCTTCACCCGCGTGCTCGCACTCTCCAAGAGTGCGACCGGGGGCATCGATTGAGCTCTTGGCGATGAGTCACCGGAGCCCGCATGAATGGCGCGATTTCAGAGGGATTGGGCAAGTCCACGCGCCGGCCGGCGGCCCCGCGGTATCATGCGGGGCGACCAGATCCCTGAGGCGCTGAGAGGTTTCTAGGTTTGGGTGGAGTCGTGGCTGGTGCGCCGGAGCCATTGAGCATGGCGAGGACGACGGGACGACGGGAGTGGCTGTCGATCGTCGCGCGGGGAGCCGCCGGGTCTGCGATAGGCGTCCTGGGGCAGCCACACGCGGCACGGCCGGGCGACGACGGTGGCCATCCGCGCATCAAGCACATCGTCGTGCTGATGATGGAGAACCGCTCGTTCGATCACTTGCTCGGTCTGTTGATGAACGAGATTCCGGACCTGCGCGGCGTCCACGGCGGTGACTGGACCAACGTCGACGACAAAGGCACCGTGCACACGCTGAGGGCCGGCGCGGCGTACCAGGGGCAGTTCCTCGTCGATCCACCGCACGATTTCTGGAGCGTGCACCAGCAGCTCTACGCGCACCCGGGACAGCCGGCGACGCGGTCGCCGCAGCCGGACATGCTGGGATTCGCCGCAACCTATGCGCGAGCCGGCGGCGACCCGGCCCACATCATGAAATGCTTCAGCCCGGAGCGACTGCCGACCATCCGCGCGCTGGCCAAGAATTACCTCGTGTGCGACAACTGGTTCGCCTCGGTGCCGGGCCCGACGAATCCCAACCGCGCCTTCGCGCACTTCGGCACGTCCTTCGGCCGCGTCGACAACGGGCCCGTGTGGTTCATGATGCTCAACCGGCGCCTGGAACAGGGCATCTACGGTCGACTGCGCGATCGCGGCAGGACGGCAAAGATCTACTACTACAGCCCACAGAGCGGGACGATCGGGATGACGTTCCTGCCGTCGTCCTACTTCGGGCTCTATCGCGATTTCGTGAAGGACTGCAAGAACAACGCGCTGCCGGACTACGCGTTCATCGAGCCACCGTACGTGGATCAGGACGACGGCACGATGGCCGCCGACCATCATCCCGACAGCTTCGTCCTCGCGGGCGATCAGTTCATCCGGAACGTGTACGAGGCGATCCGCTCGTCCGACGAGCTGTGGCGCTCGACGCTGTTCCTGATCGTCTGGGACGAGCACGGCGGGATTTTCGACCACGTATCGCCACCGACGCTGCCGTACGGCGACAGCTTCCGGTCGCCGGTAGCCGGCTTCAGCTTCGATCGGCTCGGCGTCCGCGTCGGGGCGATCGTCGTCTCGCCCTACGTGACGCCGAGCGTCTCGCACGAGCTGTTCGAGCACGCGTCGATCCCCGCTAGCGTGACGCAACAGTTCATCGGGCCGCCCGACAAACATGCGCCGTACCGGCGCGAGCAGTCTGCGGCGACCCTGCAGCAGCTCCTGATCGATATGTCGCCGCGCATGGAGCGTCCCGACTTCGGCCCGTCGCGCCGGCTGCCGTGGCGGAGCGAGTCGGGAGACGTCCGCGTGATCCCGGCCGCGCTGGCCGAGTCTCATCCACCGGACCGCCTGACGTTCGGACCGACTCGGGCTGCGTCGTCGCTGCAGATCGAGCACGTCCGCGAGGTGCATCAGCTCCTGGCGTCCCGCAAGCCGAAGGTGGCGCGCGCGTTCGATCCTCGGCGCATCACGACGCAGCGGGACGTCGCGCAATTCATGAGCACGGCGCTGGCGGCGCTCCATCCCGAGCTGGAAGGCCGCGATTCTTAGGCGCCTGTTCCGCCGTCCGCTGCCGGTCGCGGTCGTCGTCTGGGGGCTGACCGCCCTCGCCGTTCCACACGCGACCCAGGCCCAAGTGACCGACGAGGCACCACCCGAGTCGTTCGATGTCTCCATGTGTTCGAAACCGACCGTGGCGCAGAGCACCAATCCGGTGGCGCGCGATCTACGGACGGAGTTCCGGGACCTGGTCTTCGACGTCTGCCGCGTGAAAGAGGACTACAAGGAGAGCGGCTTCGGCGGCCTGCTCGAGCGACAATTCGGGACGGTCCAGGACCTGATCGCCGACGTCTTCACCGGCCGCGGCCTGCATCCGACGATCGGCGGCATCGTCCCCGAGAGCGGGACCGCGTTCGGCGTCGCGCTGAACGACGAGTGGCACATCAGGGAGACGCCACACATCCGATTCACGACCAGCGTCGAGGCGCGCGGATCGGAGAGCGGATTCTGGGCGGCCGGCGCCGTGTCCCACATGCAGTTCGACTGGTACCGAGCGTACGACGTCGGCTCGTTCCGGATGCCCCAGATCACGGTCGCCATCAAGCATTTCGATCTTCCGGAGATGCCGTTCTTCGGGCTGGGGAACCAGACTTCGCGCCGCGACCGGTCGTTGTTCGAGCTGACCGAAACCGAGCTGCCGATCCTGTTGGACTTGCCCGTGGCTTATGGACTGACGTTGTCGGCGCAGGCGACCGCGCTCTACGCGACGTCGAATCCGTCCCGGGCCTTCGTCGGCACCTTCTCCGACTCATCGGCGCCGGGCATCCGGGCACGCACGACGTACGCCGTCCCGGGACTCATCGCGACCTATCGCTCGCCGGACGCGCTGTACGGCCTGTCCGGCGAGGCCCGCGTGAGTTACGAGGCCTACCAGGCGCTGGCGGGTGGGTCGTTCTCGTTCGATCGATTCGAAGCGCGGATGGCGGTGAACTACGGCCTCGATGATCGGTGGAGCTTTCTGGAAAGATTCCCTACCTTGCGAAGCCTGGTTCGCACGAGCCGCTTCAGTGGCGAGGCGAACCTGGTCATCAGTGAGCCGCGCGCACACAGCGCGGTGCCGTTCTATCTTCAGCCGACACTGGGCGGCGGCGACATCCACAACGAGAATTGGCTGAGGAGCTATACGAACTACCGGTTCAGGGCGCCGAACATGGTCGCGTACGGCGTCACCTATGAGAGGCGCCTGATCGATCCGTTCGGCTTCTTCATCTTCGCGCAATGGGGAAAGGTGGGGCTCGACGTCGGTGAGCTCGATTTCGACCGATTGAAGCGCAGCATCGGTTTCGGCATCGCGTTACGACTCGGCGGCCGCGCGGTGGCGGAAGTTTCATTCGCGTGGGGCGGCGGCGAAGGTGGCCATACATACGCGACGGGCAATACGAACAACGCGATCGGATTCGGGGCGCGTGCAGCTGGCAGCGTCGGTCTTCGCGGTGTGTTTTAGAGGAAGGGGGCCTGGCGTGCCGGAGCACCAGGGCCGCGCGGCCGCCGATCCCCGCGGGGCCCTTGCTTCCCCTGAAATCCGCATCATGGGTGGTCGCACAACCCCTCGCCTTGTTGACTTCGGCGGAGTCGCAGAGCTAGATTCAAGCTAGAAGGGAGGCGCCCCACAAGGGATCCATAGCGAATTGACCCGCAATAGGTGGACCTGCCGAAATCCGGCTGACATCCCCGCTTAGATAGGGGGCCGACTCATGGCAAAGAAGAAAGATGCGCCACTCGATCTCACGACGTACCTTGCGAAAGCCCGGGGCGGAACCACCAAGGACTATCCAAAGAAAACCACCCTCTTCTCGCAGGGCAGTCGCGCGGACGCGGTGTTTTACATAGAGACGGGCAAGGTGAAGCTGACGGTTCTCTCCCCGCGGGGGAAGGAAGCGGTCGTCGCCATCCTGGGGAGCGGAGATTTCTTTGGTGAAGGAAGCCTCGCCGGGCAGCCGCTTCGCATGGCCACGGCGACCGCGATGACGGAGTGCTCGATCCTTCGAGTACAAAAGGAAACAATGGTCCGGATGCTCCACAATGAACCCGCATTGTCAGAGCTCTTCATGTCGTACCTGCTGTCCCGGAATGTTCGAATCGAAGAGGACCTGGTTGATCAGCTGTTCAATTCCAGCGAGAAGCGACTGGCGCGGATTCTGTTGTTGCTGACCCGCTTCGGCAAAGACGGGCAACATGAGCCCGTCGTGCCCAGGATCAGTCAGGAAACCCTGGCCGAAATGGTCGGGACGACGCGGCCCAGGGTGAGTTTCTTCATGAACAAGTTTCGGAAGCTCGGCTTCATTGAATACAACGGCGGCTTGCAAGTTCATAGCTCCCTCCTGAATGTCGTCCTCCACGACTAGAGGGCGTCAGCACCAGCTATCTGTCGTCGCTGTCGACCGAAACCACGCGCCGCGTCGATAACCAAAGGTGACCAATTTTGAACAGACATTAGAACCTGGATCGGACGATCCTTCAGTGCATGGCTCGACGTCTCTCATCCGATCGCGACCGCGGGAATGGCGTGGAAGTCCGGGCCCTTCGTGCAGACCTTCATAGGGTAGGTACCCACAATGGCGCTGCCGCTGGCCACGCCGCCGAGGCGCGCCTCCGGTCCGAAGCAGAGCTGGCCTTCGCTGCTTCGATCGTGGAGTCCTCGAACGACGCGATCATCGGCACGACTCTCGACGGCATGATCACGAGCTGGAACGCCGGCGCCGAACGGGTCTGCGGGTACTCGGCCCGGGAGGTCCTCGGGCGGTGGTTGATTGAGATGATAGTCCCGGAGGGCGGGCTACCAGAGATCCTCAAGCGCGTCGGAAGGGGTGAACGGGTCGATCCCTACGAGACCGTGGGGGTGAGGAAGGACAGGCGGTGCGTCGACGTGTCCGTCACGGTGTCGCCGATCCGGGGCTCGGACGGGAGGATCGTCGGGGCATCGTTGATTGCCCGTGACATCACGCACCGGAAGCAGGCCGAAGCGGCCATCCGGGAACTGGACATCCTCCGGTATGTCGCCGGCCTGGCCGCCGCGGCCGCGCACGAGATCAACAATCCGCTGACTGTCGTCGTGGGATATGTCCAGCTCCTGGCCGACGAGGTTGATGCGACAGGGCGCGGGCGCATTGACGAAATGCTGAAGGCCGTTTCGCGGATCCATGAAATCGTCACTCGGATGGCGAGCGTCACCCGGGTCGAACTGACGGAGAAGGTCCTGTATCTGCCCGAGATGCTTGACCTGACCAGATCGAACGAGCAAGTGCACTAGCAGGCACGCTGGCATCCTTCCGATCGCGATCGCGTTCCCAGGAGGTCCCCTTGGCGAATAGGGTCCGGGTCAACTTGGCCAATGCTCGCGAGTTGCTCGAGTTGGTCGGCATCAGCGAGAGCGATGTCGAAACGATCGTCCGGTTCCGGGCCGCGCATGTTCCGATCGCGGACGGCCAGCAGCTCAGCGCCGTGCTCGGCGGGCGGCCGATGACCGCCGCCATCCTCGAGCGCGCGGACTTCGAGCCCTCCGAGCCCACATCGCCGGAGGCTCCGGGCGCCTGAGAGGTCAGCCGGGAGCCCGGTGCCCGTTCTTCGTACCGTCGAGGACTACCGCGCAAATCTCATGCGAAAGCTTGGGCTGCGCAATCAGACCGACTTGGTCCGGTACGCGCTCCAGGGGGGAATGCTGCCCAACGAAACATGGATCCCCCAGAGGAAACACTAAAACGATCGCGGGATGACGCCGCCGTACGTGTACGGATAGCACTTTTGGACAAAGTGTTGGACCATTCCTCGAAGACGGGAGGGGTTCTGATGGCAATGGGCCAACTCGGCAGATAGGTGGGGGCCGACTCATGGCACAGAAAAAAGACGCGCCGCTCGATCTCAGGATGTACCTCGCGAAAGCCCGTGGGGGAACCACAAAAGATTATCGAAAGAAGAGCACCATCTTCTCGCAGGGCAGTCCCGCGGACGCGGTGTTTTACGTTGAGAAGGGCAAGGTGAAGCTGACGGTCCTCTCCACGCGCGGGAAGGAGGCGGTCGTCGCAATCTTGGGGATCGGAGATTTCTTTGGTGAAGGAAGCCTCGCGGGGCAGCCGCTTCGCATGGCCACGGCGACCGCGATCACCGAGTGCTCGATCCTTCGAGTGCAAAAAGAAACAATGGTCCGGATGCTCCACAATGAACCCGCATTGTCAGAGCTCTTCATGTCGTATCTGCTGGCCCGGAATGTTCGGATCGAAGAGGACCTGGTTGATCAGCTGTTCAATTCCAGCGAGAAGCGGCTGGCGCGGATTCTGTTGTTGCTGACCCGCTTCGGCAAAGACGGGCAACATGAGCCCGTCGTGCCGAGGATCAGTCAGGAAACCCTGGCCGAGATGGTCGGGACGACGCGGTCCAGGGTGAGTTTCTTCATGAACAAGTTTCGAAAGCTCGGCTTCATTGAATACAACGGCGGCTTGAACGTGCATAGCTCCCTCCTGAATATCGTCCTCCACGACTAGTGCACCATCCCATCGGCAAGGTTTGCCGCCGCCATCACGAGCGCCCTGCCAGGAGGTTCGACATCCGCCGCTGATACTTCGCCTGGCGCTTGCTGCTGATCCCCGCCGCGCGCAGCGTGTCCTCGGGTCTGACGGTCATCTCTTCGCCAAACGGTCGAGAGGAGGCCAGCGCCTCCACCTCGCGATCCGTGAGGGCGGAAAGCCTCACCGCCGTGTTCAGCCAGAGTAGGAACTTGGACCTTCGGGGATTGAAGAAGTCTTCAACCTGAAATTGCGGCTCGGAGCGATCGGGTCGGCGCGGTGTGGCCACTGACCTTCCTCCTGTCGGGTGAGGGTTACGAGTCTAGCCTAACGCTGGGACACGCGCCAGCCGCCGTCAAGTATCCTGTGGTCAGTGTGAGCGCGCGCGTTCACGACGCGAACCCGCAACTCCCGGTCGATGGCAAGACCAGACGATCGCGGCATCGCCCGACCGTGTACACGGCCCCTACGGGGCGGCGCCTCGCGACTCTCTCGTTGACCGCCCTGGGTGTTGTCTACGGCGATATTGGCACCAGTCCCCTCTACGCGTTCAGGGCATGCTTCAACACCAAGTACGGGCTGTCGCCCACGGTCCTGACGGTCTATGGCGTGCTCTCGCTCATCGTCTGGTCGTTGATCCTGGTCGTCAGCGTCAAGTACCTCGTCTTCGTTATGCGTTTGGACAATCGCGGCGAGGGCGGTATCGTGGCGCTGCTCGCCCTGCTGCGACAGAAGCGCCGTCGCGGCCTCGTCGTCGCGCTCGGGCTCTTCGGCGCCGCCCTGCTCTACGGCGATGGCGTCATCACCCCGGCCATCTCCGTGCTCAGCGCGGCTGAAGGTTTCGAGGTCGTCACGTCGGCGTTCAGACCCTACGTGCTTCCCGCCACCCTCCTCATTCTCTTCTTGTTGTTCTTCTTCCAGAAGTACGGGACGGCCAGGGTGGGCGGCGTCTTCGGCCCGATTATGCTCGTATGGTTCGCGACGATCGCGACGCTCGGCGCCCTCGAGATCGTTCGCGAGCCCTCGATTCTGCTCGCGCTGAATCCATGGTACGGTGCGAGGTTCCTCCTCCTTCATGGCGCTCCCGGCTTTCTGGTGCTCGGTGCGGTTGTGCTCGCCGTGACCGGGGCGGAAGCGCTCTACGCGGACATGGGGCACTTCGGCCGCACTCCCATTCGCCTCGTCTGGTTCGTGTTCGTCCTCCCCGCGCTGCTCCTCAACTATTTCGGCCAGGGCGCGCTGGTGCTGCGCGTCCCCGACGCCGTCCAGAACCCGTTCTACCTCCTGGCGTCGCGCTCCTTCCTGTATCCGCTCGTCGTGATCGCGACGCTCGCCACCGTCGTGGCTTCGCAGGCCCTCATCTCCGCCGCCTTCTCTCTGACACAGCAGTGCGTGCAGCTCCACTACAGCCCTCGCGTCTCGATCGTTCATACCTCGCGGTCGGAGGTCGGGCAGATCTACATTCCTGAAGTGAATACGGCCCTGATGATCGGCTGCTTGCTGCTGGTCCTCGGCTTCGAGTCCTCGAGCTCGCTCGGTGCCGCGTACGGCATCGCCGTGACCGGAACGATGACGGTCACGACGGTGTTGTTCTACGTCATCGCGCGCCAGCGCTGGCACTGGTCGGCGCTGTGGGCCGGCGCGCTGGCAGGAGCGTTTCTCACGATCGACCTCGCGTTCTTCGGCGCCAATATCATCAAGATCGCGGATGGCGGCTGGGTGCCGCTCGCGATCGGCGGCGGCGTCTTCCTCCTCATGAACTCCTGGCATCGGGGGACCGAGCTCCTACGCGAATTCCTGGCGCGGGCCGCGGTTCCGATGGATCGCTTCCTCGAGGAGGTGAAGCAGGCGAAGCTACCGCGCGTGCACGGAACGGCGATCTTCTTGACGCCCGACGTCGACGGCGCGCCACTGGTCCTCCAGCGTCACGTCAGGTACAACAAGGCCCTCCACGAGGAGGTGATCTTACTCTCGATCGTCACGGAGGAGATACCCGAAGTGGAGCACGACAAGCGCGTGACGACCGAGGCGCTCCCGCAGGGATTCCATCGGGTCAGGGCGTACTACGGCTTCATGGAGCGGCCGGACGTGCAGGAGATCGTCGCCATCTGTCGTGACCTCGGTCTCAACGTGGAGGCGGAGGAGACCGCGTACTATCTCGGCCGTGCGGAGCTCTTATCGACCGGCCCAGCTCCGATGATGCGGTGGCGGAAGCGGCTGTTCAGTCTCATGTCGCGAAATGCAAGCGCGGCGACCGACTTCTTCAACATCCCGCCAAACCGCGTCGTCGAGCTCGGCGCGCGCATCGAGTTCTGAGGGGCGGGGGCCCTTGCCGTCAGAAGCGAAACCGTGTGGGCGTGACCCGCCGATGCCCGCGAACGTGAAACTCTCCTCGCGTGACGCGATCATCTTGAGGAAGTCGCGCGGCTCGCGGGCGGGTGGACCGGCGCGTGGGCTGATGAAGTCTGCTCTGCGCTCATTCATTGCCAAGGGACAGGAGATCCGGAATGGCCAAGACACGTTACCGTACAGACCGCTTCGTTCATCGGCATTCGCTGAGTATCGCCTCCGTCAGTATCCTCATTGTGTGGATTTGTCTGTACGGTGTCTCCAGTCCCCGCACCCATATTGGGTCATTCTTTGGCAACGCAATCGCCGACTGGTCCGGCGTCGTGGTCATGATATTTGCGACCAAATACTTGTACGAGAAGGGATCGGCTGAGAGCCGACGTCCACCGCGGCACCGCTTGAGCCCCGTCTGGGAGCGACTGCGCGACCACTCTCTTAGCGTGTTCCTCGTCGTCACGGGAATCGGCTGGATTGCGCTCTATGCTTCGATGGACTCCGAGGCCAAATGGGGGCAGGTCGTCGGAAACATTGTCTCGGAATGGACGCAGATTTTCGGTCTCGTACTGTTGACGAAACGGCTGATCGAACGACACGCAAAGGAGGCCGCCCGCTGAATCATGAAGCGCTGTCGCTCCTGAGGATGTCATTTGCGCCCGTCGATAGGGAAATCGCTTCCAGTGGAATGCTCAACGCGTAGCGCAGGGTGAAGGTCTCGTCGCGCCAAGTACCAAATAATTTGTCGTCGCTGTCGAACAAAGCCAGCCTCCCCGAGTACATAGCCAAGCCTGAGCAATTCTGACCAGATGTCTGAACCTGACCGGCCGACACTGCGATGCATGGCGCGACGTACCTCGCAAAGCCTGGAAATGGTGCACGGCTCCGGCACGCTTCGCGCGAGCGACCCGGGCGTCGAGACACCCCGGCGTATTCATCCATGCCGTCGCGATGTTAGCGCTGAAGGAACGTGCGCCGTAGCGTCCAGGTCGTGACGTCCGACATGGACCAAGGTCCACTAGGCAGACTCGATGACGTGGATCACCCTGTGTCTCGTCACGATGGGGATGAGGGCTGAAGGAGACCGAATGCGGTGGCTGCTGATCGGCACCATGTTGGCGTTGATGATCGCGCTGGTCGTGGGCCACGCTGCCGCCACGGACGATTCGAAGGTGAAAAGCGCCATCGGCCATGTCGAGACCGGCACCGAGAAGGCTGCACGTGACGGTCGCAGTCGCAGCTAACCCGAATCCTCTGGGGAGGCTTTCCATGCCACGGCGACCCCTCGCCCACGTAGGCGCCGAATCGTCCGGACGCACCACCGCCATCGAAATGGCGCGCGCACAGCTGTTCGACGTCGATGCCGACCGCAAGAAACGGATCGACGACGCCATCGACTATTTCGGCGGGGGCACATCGATGTCGCTCGGGAGGGTGTCCCGCTCCAATAACCAAGTCTTGAGCAATTCTGACCAGACATCAGAACCGGCCTGGGACGATCCTGCAGGGCATGGCGCGACGTGCCTCGCAAAGCCTGGAAATGGTGCCCGAGCATCGAGCCCGGTGCATCTGGCCTTACCTACTGCCAACATCTGGGAGGCCACCAATGGAAGCCGAAGATCTTCGTCTCCTCATCCGAAGCAAGCTCGATGATGGTTGTCTGCCGTATAACAGCATGCCGAGATTCTGGGGCGGTGCAGGCGACGGGGAACAATGCGATGCCTGCGACGAGCGCATCACGAAGGAGCAGTTGGTGATGGAGGGCATTGCCTCCGTGTTCACCAACAAGAAGCCCGTTCAATTTCACGTCAAGCGCTTCTACATCTGGGACGCCGAGAGGCGCGTGCCGCAGTCGTAGCCTGCCAAACCGGGTTGCTCGCCTCCGCCTGTCTCTCGTCCGATGCCGGACCAGGCGTCCAGCCACGCGGGGACGGCGTGGGGGCGCGGTCGTAGGAGGGCAGGGTGAGCAATTTTGACCAGATCATGGCGCCCTCGAGCTACCATCCGTTCCTCGACGGAAGCCCCCAGATGCGCGCCATCGGGACAGTCGTCGCGAGTATCGCGGATACGGATGCCACCGTCTTGATCCGGGGTGAAAGCGGCGTCGGCAAAGACCTGGTGGCCAAAGCCATCCATGCCGCCTCGTCGCGCCGTCGTGGTCCGTTCGTCAAGGTCAACTGCGCCGCGATCCCGCAGGGCCTGCTCGAGTCCGAGTTCTTTGGGCACGAGAAGGGTGCCTTCACCGGCGCGCACCGGCGCAAGCCCGGCCAGTTCGAGTGTGCGAACCAGGGCACGATCTATCTGGATGAGCTCGGGGAGCTGCCGCTGGCCCTCCAGGCCAAGCTCCTCCGAATCAGATCCGGGTGGCGATCATGGACGATCCGCACGTCAACGCGGCCAGCGCCGGCGGGGGAGAGTTCTATGTCACCACCGGGCTGCTTCTGAAGGCCAGCGATGACCAGCTCAGGGGGGTCCTGGCCCATGAGCTCGCCCACGACGATCTCGGCCATGTCGCCAAGGCGCAAGCGCTCGGCGCCGGAGTGGGCATCGGCGTGATCATTCTCGACCAGATATTTCCCGGCAGTGGGGGTATCACACCCATCGCGGGCGCCCTGATTACCCGCGGCTATAGCCGCCAGGAGGAATACGACGCGGACCGCCACGGTGTGGATCTCCTCCGCGGTGCCGGGTATTCCAAGGAAGTGATGATCAACACGCTGACCTGGCTCATCCAGACGGAGGGTGCCAGCTCGGGAGGGTTCCTCGCCACCCATCCGGGAACGCAAGAGCGGATCGACGCGCTGAAAAAGCTCTAATGGGCTCGTCCAGGCCCGCACCGCGCATCGTCGGACTCGTTTTCCTCCTGGCGGCGGGTTGCGTCGGGGGAGAGAGCGCGCCGCCGCGCGAGCCGGTTGTCCAGCCGGCCGCTAAGACCCCTTTGAAGATTCCCGCTTCCCCCTCAACCACGGAGCAGCCTCGAAAGAAGGAGAGCACCGCCGCTCCGGGGAAGCAGGAGGCGTCGCCACCCCTGGACCTGGCATCTCTGGAGCAGCGACTCCGCGACACCAAGGCCATCGGCGTGTTCACGAAGATCTCGCTCAAAAATCAAGTCGATGATCTGCTGACTCAGTTTCGAGCGTTCCACCAGGGACGGGTCGGGGTCCTCACCGAGCTTCGGGAACGGTACAATCTTCTCCTCCTCAAGGTCTTGTCTCTCCTTCAAGGCGGTGACCCGGTGCTCGCTCAAGCCATCGCGGCGTCACGCGAAGCGCTATGGGGCCTCCTGGCGGATCCGGCCAAGTTTGCAACGCTCTAATCTCACCGATCGCTCATAAACTCCGAGGGGCGGGTCAACGTCCCTCGGTCGATTCCTCGTCCAGGCGCTCAGTTCCGACGCGACGATTCCATCGCCACACGCCAACGACGAGGATCGCCGCAAGCGCCAGCAGGACGGCGAGACCAAGCCACCGCTCTGCCCGGTGCACATCGGCCCCAATGGCTTTGATCTGATCCGTGAAGAAGTAGGCCAAACCGAACCCCAACGGGATGCCGAGTACGGCGGCGCCCGCGTCCGCCGCGACGAACTTCCAGAACGGCACGCGCGCAATGCCCGCCGTCAGAAACGCGGCTGCGCGGAGTCCCATGACGTGCCGCGCCGTGACGACCGTCTTCAGTGCGTGCCGTCGATACGCTGCCTTGAGCCACTGCTCGCGCGCGGGCGTCAGGACGAGCCGGACCATTCGCCAGTTGAGGACCTGCTCACCCCAGTGCCGGCCGACCCAGTAGAGCACTATATCGCCGGACAGTACCCCCAGCAGGCAGACCGGCAAAGCAAGCCACCACCGGACGATACCCTCGTGGCTCAACACGGCGGCCGCGATGATCGGCATTTCCTCTGGGATTGGCACTCCCAGGCTGCCGAGCAAGAGCGCGGCGAAAACGCCGAGGTACGTGAAGTTGTCGACGAACTCTTGGAGTGCCCCCACCGCGTCCCTCGCCGGACGAACGATGCCAGTATGCTCAGGCCGTTCGTGCAGTGTAGCCGACCCCCGACCGAGTACGATGCCTGGGCCCCAGTACCGGCTATCTATCGTGGTGGTCGAACAAAACCGCGATCCCGCAGTATTCGCCAGGACTGAGCAAATCTGACCAGTATCAAGACTTGCTTTGAGCGATCCTTCACTCCATGGCTCGACGTGTCTCATCCGGGCACGACCGGGGCAACGGCGTGGGGATCTGGGCCCTTCGTACGGGAGATCCACCACGAGTCGCTCCTGCGGCAGGCGTTCGTGGGGATCGTCGCAATGGTGGCCCCGCGACTGACCACGGCGTCGGCGAGCGGGGCCAGGCCGAAGCGGCGCTGGCTTTCGCCGCGTCGATCGTGGAGTCCTCGGACGACGCGATCGTCGGTATGACGCTCGACGGCATGATCACAAGCTGGAACGCCGGCGCTGAGCGGCTCTACGGGTACACCGCCCGCGAGGTCATCGGGCGGCGGCCAATCGGGATCACGGTCCCGGAGGACGAGCAGCCAAAGATCCTCAAGCGGGTCGGACGCGGAGAACGGGTCGAACACTACGAGACCGTAGGCGTGAGGGAGGACGGGCGGCGCATCAACGTGTCCGTCACGGTCTCGCCGATCCGGGATGCTGAGGGAAAGATCATCGGGGCATCGTCGATCGCCCGTGACATCACGCACCGCAAGGAGGCCGAGGCGGCGGCGACACCAGAACTGGACACCCTGCGGTATGTCGCGAGCCTGGCCGCCGCGGCGGCGCACGAGATCAACAATCCCCTGGCGGTGATCATGGGTTATGCGCAACTCCTGGCCGACAAGGTGGACGCGCAGGGTCAAGGGCAGTTAGACGAGATCCTGGAGGCGCTTTCGCGAATTCAGGAGATCGTCACGCGGATGAAGCGCGTGACCCGGATCGAGCTCATCGAGGAGGCTCCGTATCTGCCGGAGATGCTCGATCTGCGCAGATCGAGCGGGCCTGGGTTCTCACTGCGCTAGCAGGAGCCAGGTGCTGCTTCGATGACCAGCGGTCGACGCTAGCAGGGGAGCGGGTCGACCAGCTGCGATCCGTTCTGTCGACCCCTTCAAGAGCTCGATCCTCCTGCTCCCAGGTGCGCCCGTACCAGGCCAACGAGCCTTCAGCTAAATCCCCGGTAAATACTTCAGGCCGCTCCGAAGCCACTCTACAAGTACTCTGTCGGACATAGCCCCAAGGGGTTCCCGCCCCAGCGCAGTACCGCGGGCCGGTATCGTTGAGGCATGATGAATACCTCAGAGGCAGGATAGACCGTGGACCAGGACCGCCACCGCCTGCGCGATCTCAGCACCCGGCTGCTGAGGCTCCACGGAATTCTCCTGGACCGTGAGCGACGCGCGTATGAGGAGCGCCATGGGGCCGTCGCCTCGCGCGAGCTGCTCCACCTCTTGCTTCACGACGAGCACTTCTCCTGGCTGCGTTCGCTCTCGACGATGATCGCGAACATCGACGAGATCGCCGATGCGGACGATCCGATCCCGCCCGAGAGCGTACGCGGCGCGTTCCGCGAGGCGTACCGGCTGCTGAAGTCCGGAGCGGGCGGCGTCTTTCAGGACAAATATCACGCCGCGCTACAAGATTCGCCCGACGTGATCATGGCCCACGCTGCGGTCAGTCGAGTCCTGTCCGACTCGGGCTCTGATCCGGGAATACGCTGACCGGCACTCGGGCCCACTCGCGCGACACCGCCCATTGAGCCAGCTGGCGCGGCGCGACTTCCTCAACGGCGTTGCGGCTACCGTGGGCGGCGCGCTGCTGTCGCCACTCGAGTCGTTCGGGCTGAGCCTCGACGACCTGGCGCGTGGCGCGGCCCAGTATCCGCCTGCGCTCAAGGGTCTGCGCGGCAGCCACGACGGCTCGTTCGAGGTCGCCCACGCGGTGCGCGACGGGACGTTCTGGACCACCGCAGGCCCGTCGACCGACACCGGCGAGAGCTACGATCTGGTCGTCGTGGGCGCCGGCATCAGCGGGCTCGCCGCCGCCTGGTACTTTCGCAAGGCCGCCGGTCCATCCGCGCGCATCTTGATCCTCGACAACCACGACGACTTCGGCGGCCACGCGCGGCGCAACGAATTCCAGGTCGGCGGACGCACGTTGATCGGCTACGGCGGCACCTTCGCGATCGACAGTCCGGCGCCCTACAGCGCAACAGCGCGTGCGCTGGTGGCCGAGCTGGGCGTGGTCGTCTCGAGCTGGGCGAGCATGTTCGAGCGCGGGCTCTACACAAGGCTCGGCATGGGCGCGGCCGTGTTCTTCGACCGCGAGACCTTCGGGGCCGATCGGCTGCTGCGCGTGCCTGCCGAGAGCGGCGGGTCGGGCGGCGCGGCGTCGGGGAAGGGCGAGGCCGACCCGTGGTCGGCGTTCCTGACCCGGACCCCGCTCTCGGAGGCGGCCCGGAACGACATCGCGCGTCTGGTTAAGACACCGAGCGACTATCTTCCCGGGCTCGACGACGGCGCGAAGAAGGCGCGCCTGGCGCGGATGAGCTACGCCGATTTTCTGGTGAAGAGGGCGGGCTGTCATCCCGACGTGCTGCCGTTCTTCCAGGCGCGCCCGCATTCGCTCTACGGTCTCGGTATCGACGCGGTCTCCGCGCTCGACGCGTGGGGCCTCGGTCTGCCCGGTTTCGCGGGCATGAAACTCGCGCGCACCGCCGGACCCGGCATGGGGCTCGACGCGCGACCCGGCCCGCGCTCGCCCTTCTTCCACTTCCCCGACGGCAACGCCACCATCGCCCGATTGCTCGTGGGTCGGCTGATCCCACGCGCCGTCCCCGGCTGCTGCGCCGAGGACGTCGCGATGGCGCGGGTCGACTACGCGCGGCTCGACGAGCCGGGACCGGCGCGACTGCGCCTGAACAGCACGGTCGTGCGCGCGCGCCACACCGACGATCGGGCCGAGGTCGAGGTCAGCTACGTGCGGGCGGGACGGCTCGAACGTGTGCGGGCCCGCCATTGTGTGCTGGCCTGCTGGCACGGCATGATCCCGTCCCTCTGCCCCGAGCTACCCGAGACTCAGCGAGAGGCGCTCGCCTACGAGACGAAGGTCCCCATCGTCTATACGAACGTGGTGCTGAAGAGCTGGACCAGCTTCCAGGCGCTCCGTGTCAGCCAGGCGCACTGCCCGGGCAGCTTCTTCACGTCGGTCAGCCTCGATCTGCCGGTGCGCGTCGGGAGTTACCGGCCGCCACGCCGACCGGACGAGCCGATCGTCGTTCACATGAGTCGAACACCGTGCAGGCCGGGACTGCCGGCCCGCGAGCAGCACCGCGCCGGACGCGTGGAGCTCGTCACGACCACCTTCGACACGTTCGAGCTCAACGTGCGGAGGCAGCTCACGCGCATGCTCGGGGCCGGGGGCTTCGATGCGGCGCGCGACGTGCTGGCCCTCACCGTGAATCGGTGGCCGCACGGCTACGCGTACCAGTACAACTCGCTGTGGGATCCGTTCTGGATCGACGGCGGGCCGCTGCCGTGCGTGGCGGCCAGGCAGCCGTTCGGCCGCATCACCATCGCCAATGCCGACGCCGCGGCTTACGCCTATACCGACGCGGCGATCGATCAGGCCCACCGGGCGGTCGGCGAGCTGCTCGCGCGCGCGTAACCGGAGGCCCAGGAACCGACTAGCTCGAGCTCCAGGCGAACGGCGCGAAGTGGCCGTTGTTGCGACCCGAGGTATCGTCCCAGTCGATGCCGAACGCGTGCATATGGCTGCGGGAGGCTTTCGCGAGCGCGAGCCGCCGTGCCGCCGGGTGGCCGACGTTGTCGAAGTAGATCGGTTCGTCCGGCTTGCCGCCCGCGATGCCTTCGATCGCGATGTCGAGCGCGCCCGGGATGGAGACCGACCGGCGCATCCCGCTCATCTCGAACCGGATCGGCTTCGCCTCGGCGCCGCCGAAGCGGCCGATCAACGGCGCGAGCGCGGCGATCGGACCGCCGCCCTGACCGCTCGCGATCGTCGTGAGCGCTTCGCGCTGCTCGCCGGAGGCCCGCTCGTCCAGGATGAGGCCGACGGTCCAGTTGCCCTGGATCATCGGGCCCGGCGTGTGCAGCAGGACGGCGAAGCTCAAGCCGTCCAGCTTGACGGTTCCGTACTGACCGCGGTCGACGCGGAACACGAGGCCCGCGTCGCAGTGGCCCTTGGTCGGCCGGGCCGCGAGCCCCGACGTCGGGCACGGGCACACGGAGTCACAGCTGCACGCCTCGCAGTACTCGCCGCTGATCTTCCACTGAACGTTCGCCATGACGATCCTCCGCTGGTTGCGCGCGCGTCACATCGAGTGGCCGCCGGCCCGCAACGCCACGGCGAGGCCCGGCCGAACCGCGACCGCGACGCCGAGGAGCACGAGCGCGACGCCGATCGTCCGCGCGATCCACTCGCCGCGCGGCAGGAGCTTTTCGCCCGCCACGACGGCGGCGATGAGCAGGACCCAGATCAGCCCCATCGCACCCGCCACGACCAGGACGAGCATCAGCGCCCAGCAACATCCCAGACAATACAGCGCGTGCGTCCCGCCCATCGCCAGGCCGCCGCGCCAACCGGCGCGCCAGTGGCCGAGGAGGAACCCGAGCGCGCTCCGGCAGCGCCGGAGACACACTTGCTTGAGCGGCGAGACCTGGAAGACGCCGGCGACGACGAGGACGCAAGCGATGCCATAGGCAAGCGCTCGGGCACTGATGGCGCTGAGGCCGACGCTCGCGAAGTAGATCGGAACGCCCGACAGGGCCCAGATCCCGAGATACATGATGGCAAACAGCCCGATCCGGGCGGTCTTTCCCCAGGCGCTGGCTACGTTCCGCAGGGTCGCCGCGTAAAGCCTGATCATCGGCAGGGCGCTCGGCAGCATCATCGCGGCCATCATGACGCCCCATGCCGTCACGTACGCCACGCCGTCGACGAGGGTGAGGCTCATGGCCATCTCCATGCCGGCCATGTCGTCCGTCGCCATCGGCACGACCAGCACGTGAGCCCACGCCGCCGCCGCGATCACGAGCAGGGACACGGTTGTCAGCACCGTGGCGCGGTCACGGCCTGTGACCGCGGCCGCATCGGGCGCCGATTCGCCAGAAGTCCCGGCGCGCATGGCACGAACTCTAGCGCGCGCCTCGAGACGAGTCCAGCGCCTAGCCGACGCGCGCGCGCACGAAGTCGCCGATGCCGGCGATGGCCTTCTCGGCTTCGTCGAGGATCGGCAAGAACCAGTGCCAGACGTGGACCATCTCGGGCCATTCCTCGACCTTGACGTCGACACCCGTGGCGCGCGCCCGAGCCCCCAGCCCGATCGCGTCGTCGAGCAGCACTTCTTCGCTGCCGACGTGAACGAGCAGCGGCGGCAGGTTCCGCAGATCGGCGAAGAGCGGAGAGACGAGCGCCACCTTTCGGTCGCCGGTGCCGACGTACGCCTGCGCCATCGCCTCGACGCCGTCGCGCGTGACGATCGGATCCGACGCGGCCTTCGTGGCATAGCTGGCGCCGCTGCAGGTGAGATCGACCCAGGGCGAGATGCAGACGCCGCCCGCCGGCCGCGGCAGCCCCCGGTCGCGCAGAGCGATCAAGGTCGCCACGGCGAGCCCGCCGCCAGCCGAGTCGCCCGCGAGGACGATGCGGCCGGGCGCGATCCCGCGCCCCAGCAGCCACTGGTACGCTGCGACCGCGTCGTCCAGCGCCGCCGGAAAGGGATTCTCGGGCGCGAGCCGGTAGTCGAGGAGGAGCGCCCGCGAGCCGGCCGCGCGCGCGATCGCCGCGGCGAGATGGCGGTGCGAGCGCGGTGAGCCGATCGCGTAGCCTCCACCGTGGAAGTAGAGAACCGCCGTGTCGGTCCTGACACCGGGCGGCGTCAGCCACTCGGCCGGCCGCTCGGGCGCCTTCACGACCTCGACCGCCACGTCCGCCGGGGTGGGGAAGACGCGCTCGGCGCGGTCGTACTGGCGGCGACGCTCGGCCAGGGTGAGCGAGCTCGACGGGGGAAGCTTCGCCAGGTGCTCTCGAACGGCTCGGATTCCTCGCGCGGTCATGTGCCCTCCAGCCGGGCGATTGCCGGGTAGACCTCGGACTGCGCTCGGTGCAGATCCTCGGCGAAGTCGACCTCGGTCCACGGCAACCCCGTCACGTCCACGGCCTCCACGCGCTGGCGGCTCACCAGCAGATGCAGCGCGTCCTCGTACTCGCAGACCCCTTGGCTCTCGTCGATGACCTGCTCGAGCAGGCGGATCAGATCGCGGCCGGCCTCCGGCCCGCACTTGAAGAAGCCGATACCCTCGCCGACTCGATCCCACGCCCGGGGAACCACTTTCTTGCCGAGCGCGATCACCCGGTCGTTCTGCACGTAGATCTTCACTTCCTCGCCGGTGTCGGCAAAGCCCTCGTCGATCAGGAACGCCTGTGCCGCCGTCGATCCCACGAGCCGTCGCAGGAACTCGCGCGGGAACACGACGTCGGCATCCATGATCAGCGTGGGCTCGCGCTGGATCACGTCGCGCGCGCAGTAGAGGGACATCGACGAGCCCTTCTGATAGGTGGGATTGTGAAGGCACTCGATCGTCATCCCGCTCGGCGCGGACGCCGCGAGCGCTCTCACCTGGTCGGCGCAGTGTCCGACGACGATCGCCACGTGCCGCACGCCCACCGCGTGGAGCGCGTCGAGCATCCGCGCGAGGATCGCGCGGTCGCCGACGGGCAGGAGCGATTTCTGCGTGTGGTCGGTCAGCGGAGCGAGCCGGCGGGCGACACCGGCGGCCAGGATGATCGCCGAGGTTCGTTCATGGCTCATCGGTGCCTATAGTATCCTGTGCGTAACCGAATTGACTCAGGATCGACACGGAAGGTTGACGCGGGCATGAGCAAGACGACGGACAAGGCCTTCGAGCGCGACGGCTTCGTGGTGGTCCCAGGGCTCTTCGACGAGCAGGAAATCGCGCGGATTTCGGCGTGGACCGACGAGCTCGAGCGTTGCCCCGAGGTGCCCGGGCGATCCATGAAGTATTACGAGCCGAGCTTGCTGAGTCCGGGCGAACGCGTGCTGCAGCGGATCGAGAACTTCTGCCCCTTCCACGACGGCTTCGCGGATCTTTGCGACGGCGACAAGCTCCGTGGCTCGGTGTCGCGGCTCTTCGGCGAGGGCGCCGTGCTCTTCAAGGACAAGATCAACTTCAAGCTCCCGGGGGGCGACGGGTTCAAGCCGCATCAAGACCAGCAGGCCGGCTGGAGCACGTACGCCGACCTCTTCATCACCGCCATGGTCAGCATCGACTCCACGACCGCCGAGAACGGCTGCCTCGAGCTGTGCGCCGGCCAGCACACGCGCGGGCTCATCGGGGAAGAGTGGAAGCCGCTCACCGACGACGACATGCGACGGTTCGGCGGCCGTGCGGTGCCGACCCGGCCCGGCGACGGGGTGTTCTTCGATTCCTACACGCCCCACGCGTCGGGCCCGAATCTCACCGCCGAGCGCCGGCGCGTGCTCTATATCACCTATAACCGCCGGTCGGCGGGGGATCACCGCGTCCGCTACTTCGCGGACAAGCGACAGAGCTTCCCGCCCGACATCGAACGCGATCCCAGTCGGACCTACACGTTTCGTGTCTGAGTCACGACGCGGAGAAATCCACGCATGATCCTCGGTCGCGCCCGTCGCATCGCGCTCGTCCTCGCGGCCTGTCTGTCGATCGCCTCGCCGGCCTACGCCTACCTCGACCCGGGCACGGGCAGCATGCTCATCTCGGCGGTGCTCGGCGTGGCGGCGGCCCTGACGCTCGCGGTCAAGATGTTCTGGTACCGGCTCATCGGGTTCTTCCGCGGCAAGAGGCCCGCAGCGGACAAGTAGCGCGTCGAAGGCGACTCGGTGGCGTGCCGAGTGTCGCGCCGATCATGAGCATGTGGCAGGACTGGAAGAGCTACCGCCGCTTCCAAAGGCTTGCGCCGCGCGACCGCAGCATCGTCTTCTACTCCGAGACGTATCAAGACTGGCATCACCTGCAGCCGCTCATCGAGTTCCTGGTCGACCGGTTGTCGCGGACCGTGTGCCACGTCACCTCGGAGCGCGCCGTGCCGCTGCCGTCCGCGCCGAGCGCGGGCGTGCACGCGTTCCGCATCGGCCCGGGTGCCCTGTGTACGTGGTTCTTCCAGACGATCAAGGCCGACGTGATGGTGCTGACGATGCTCGATCTGCAGAACTTCCACCTCAAACGCTCGGTCCATCCCGTGCACTACGCCTACGTGTTCCACAGCATGGGCAGCACGCACATGGTCGACCACGCGAACTCGTACGATCACTACGATAGCCTCCTGTGCATCGGCCCTCACCATGTCGCCGAGATCCGCCGGCGCGAGGAGCTGCACCGTCTCCCGCCCAAGCACCTGTTCGCCCACGGCTATCCCCGGCTCGAGCGCCTCGTCGCTCAGGCCGCCGGCGGTGAGCCCTCGCGCTCGGGCACGACGACCGCGTTGCTCGCGCCGACCTGGGGTGAGCAGTCGATCCTGCACGTCTGCGGCGAGCCGTTGATCGCCGCCCTGCTGGGCGCCGGGATCCGCGTGATCTTGAGACCGCACTACCAGACGACGCGACTGGCGCCGCGGCTCGTCGAGAGCCTGGTGGCCCGGTTCGGATCCGATCCCGGCTTCCGTCACGTCGGCCGCATGGAAGAGAGCGCCTCGCTGCTCGAGTCCGACGTGCTCGTCTGCGATTGGTCCGCGATGGCGATCGAATACGCCCTGGGGCTCGGCAAGCCCGTGTTGTTCCTCGACGTGCCGCCCCGCGTGCGGAACCCGAACTACGCCGAGCTCGGCATCGAGCCGATGGAGATGCGGATTCGTCAGGAGCTGGGAATCATCCTGCCGCTCGACCGGGTGACGGACGCGCCGCGACAGGTGGCCGAGCTCCTCCGCGGGGCGGCCGAGCTGCGCAAGCGCAACGCCGCGCTGCGAGAGGAGTGGGTGTTCAACTTCGGCCGCAGCGTCGAGGTGGGGGCGCGGGAGATCGCCCGCATCGCCGACGAGCGCGCCGGCGTCGGAGCGCGCGGCCGACAGGCGTGAGCCCGCGACGACGGCTGCTGCGCTGGGTCGGCTGGTTCGCCGCCGTGAACGCGGCGCTCCTGGCATTCGTCGGTCTGCGCTACCTCTGGCATTACACGGCGCTCGGTCGCGCCGTCTCCTGGAGCTACGCCCTCGTCGCCTACGTCGGCCACCTGAGCGCGCTGGCCTGCCTCCCGCTCCTGCTGCTGCTCGTGCCCGTCGTGGCGCTGCTCCCGCGGCCGCGCCTCGTGCTCCCGCTCGGCGTTGTGGTGGGCAGCGCCGGCGTTGCCTTCGTGCTGCTCGACAGCCTGGTCTTCGCCGAGAACCGATATCACCTGGACGTTCTGACCTTCACGTTGCTCGAGCCGAAGACCTGGGCGTTTCTCGCGCTCTACTTCCTGGTGGCGCTCGCGATCGAGGCGATGCTGGCCGGGTGGGTCTGGCAGCGGACGGCGCGGCCGCCGACGCGCCGGATCGGATGGTCCGTCGGCCTGGCGCTCGGCGCATGCTTCGTCGCCGGCCATCTCGTCCATGCGTGGGCCGAGGCCCACTACGACATGTCCGTGACCGCGTTCACCCGATACCTGCCGCTCTACCATCCGCTCAGGAACCCGGGACTCCTGGCGCGGCTCGGGCTCATCGATCGGGCGCGGGCGCGCGAGCGCGGCGTCGGCGCCGCACTCGACCGGCCGGCGGCCGGCGAGCTGAACTATCCGCTGGCTCCGATGCGGTGCGAGGCTCGCGCGCCCCGACTCAACGTGTTGCTCGTCGTGATCGACGCCATGCGTGCCGACGCCCTGACGCCCGAGGTCGCGCCGCGGCTCTCCGAGTTCGCGCGCGGCGCGCTCCAGTTCGACCGGCACTACACCGGCGGCACCGGGTCGCGGCCCGGAATGTTCTCGCTGTTCTACGCGATTCCCGCGACATACTTCGACGCGTTCGCGGGCCGTGCGCGCCCCCCGGTGCTGATGGACCTGATCCGGCAGCACGGCTATGAGCTCGGGATATTCGCCAGCTCGCCGATCTACCGCCTGGTCGACCTCGATCGCACGGTCTTCGCGCGCGTACCTAATCTACGGATGGAGACGTCCTCGGGCGACGGGTCGAGCGGGAGAGACCGGGTGCTGACCAGCGAGTGGATCGATTGGCTCGGCAAGCGGGACCCGTCGCGTCCCTTTTTCGGTTTCCTCTACTACAACGCTGCCGTCTCGGTCGAGCCGCCCGCGGACTATCATCCGGCGATTCCGGCCCCCGCGCGCGCGTCAGAGCAACTGCGTTCCCAAAACGTCCTGTATCTAGCCGCCGTGCACTACAACGATTCCCTCGTGGGGCGAGTGCTCGACGATCTGGAGCGCCGGAAGCTTCTCGACCAGACCATCGTCATCGTCACCTCCGATCACGGGATCGAGTTCGACGAGAACCGGCTCGGCTTCAAGGGTCACGGGACCGCCTACAGTGAAGAGCAGATGCACACGCCGCTCGTGGTGCGCTGGCCGGGACGCTCACCGGGGAAGGTCGCGCGCCGGACGTCTCACAATGACATCGCGCCGACGTTGCTCACCGAGCTGTTCGGATGTGCGAACCCGCCGTCCGACTACGCGAGCGGCTCCAGTCTTTTCTCGGACGCCCAGTGGAGCTGGCTCGTCGTCGCCAGCTACCGCGAGTTCGCCGTGGTCGAGCCCGAGCGCGTGACCGTCGTCTTCCCGGCCGGCTACGAAGTCCGCGGTCCGGGCTACCGCCTTGCGCCCACCCAGACCCCACCGCGCGATGCCTTGCGCGCCGCGATGCAGGAGATGAGCCGGTTCTACAAATGAGGGCGAGGCCTCTCGGCGTCCTCTTCTTGTGCTGGATGTGCGCGGCGCTCACGCCCGTCTCAGCCGAGGAGACGCGAGGTGGGAGCCTCCACGTGACGACCGAGCGCCTCGACCTCGTGGTCGCGCTCGACGGCGCCACCCCCGCCGTGTGGCGCGCCTGCCATCCGTCCTGTGCGCGGGTTGATGCCGGCTCTGGGACATCCGTCCACTTCGTCGGCGAGGGCGACCCGCCGGTGATTCGGCTGATCCTCCGCGACTCGGCGCCGTCCGTGGACCTGCAGCGCTTGCGCTTCACCGGCGAGCTCGGTGAGGACGAGCGCTCCCGGATCGTCACCTTCCAGGCCGACTTGCCGGTCGCGGGCGTCCGCTTCGTGAAATCGTTCGAGGTCTCGCGAGAGGGTTACGAGGTCGTAATGACGGCACGGATGGTTGGACCGAGCGCCGCCGCGTTCATGTCGGGACGACATCTCGAGCTCGAGCTGGGCGCGGGCCGCGGCCTTCTCCCGCCGTCGGCGGCCGGCGTCGCCGCGATGCTCGAGCGGATGAGTCGGGTGGTCGTCGCCGGCGGTGCGGTGCATGCCATCGGCGACGACGGCCGCGAGCCGGCGACGCTCCACGCCGGCGACTGGATGGGATTCCGCAGCCGCTTCTGGACCATGCTGGTTCGCTCCGACGGCCCGGGCGCCCTCGAGTCGCGGCCCGGCGCGCGCGCGCCCGTTGGATTGTCGGACGAGCGGGGGCGGCTCTCGTGGCGCTACACGTTCTATGGCGGCCCGCTGGAGAAGGCCGCGCTCACGCGAGCGGATCCGCAGCTCGGACGCTTGCTCTTCTCCGGGTTGTGGTTCTGGCTTCGCCCGCTGAGCTTCGGGCTCCTGTTTCTTCTCCGTGGGCTGACCGAGGTCATCGGCCATCCCGGCGCCGCGATCATCGCCCTCGCCGTATCGGTCAAGATCTTCCTGCTGCCGCTGACCGCCGTCGCCGAGCATCTTCAAGGAAAGGTGAACGCCACCCAGGCCCGGCTTCAGCCCGGGATCGACGCGATCAAGGCGGCCTATCGCGGCGAGGAGCGCACGCGGCGCACGATCGCGCTCTACCGCGAGCAGGGTGTTCATCCTCTCTACACCTTGAAGAGCCTGGCGGGCTTCATGATCCAGCTTCCGGTGTTCATCGCCGTGTTCGACATGCTGGCGGAGGATTTCGATCTCCAGCGCGTGTCGTTCCTCTGGATCCGGGATCTGTCACGGCCGGACGCTCTTTCGGCGCTTCCCGCGTGTGTGCCCTTCTTCGGCTGCGACCTGAATGTGCTGCCGTTCCTGATGAGCGGAGTGTCGCTGGCGACCTTGCTGCGGTTCCGCTCCTCCGTCCTCACCCCGCCGCTGGTCCGGCGCCAGCGCCGGAACTTGACGGCCATCACGGCCCTGTTCTTCCTTCTGTTCTATACGTTCCCGGCCAGCATGGTGCTCTACTGGACCTCGACGAACTCCTTCCAGCTCCTGAGCCAGGAGCTCGGGCGATTCTGGCGGCGGGCATGAATGCGATACTCTGGGTGAAGCGTGAGCGCTGCTCGAGCGTGGGTCGTGGCGTCGCTCATCGTCGTCGTGTCATGGCATCCGGCTCCGGCCATGGCGCAGACGCCGCCCGTCGGCTTTTCCAGGGAGCGCGTCACCTTCAAGAGTGACACCCTCACCCTGGTCGGCTTTCTCTTCAGGCCTGACGGCCCCGGACCGTTCCCCGGCCTCGTGTGGAATCACGGGAGCGAGCAGAGCCCCGCGACACGGCGCCAGTTCGACGCGGTCGCCGCGATCTTCGTGCCGGCGGGCTACGTCGTGTTCGCGCCGATGCGGCGAGGCCACGGCGATTCGCAGGGTCCGTACATCATGGATCAGCTGCGGAGGGCTGACGCCGGCCGTGCGTCGCTGCTGGTGCGGGTGATGGAGGGAGAGCAGCTCGACGATCAGCTCGCCGGCCAGGCGTACTTGAAGCGCCTGCCGTACGTCGACCCGAATCGACTCGTGGTGGCGGGTTGCTCGTTCGGCGGGATCCAGACCCTGCTGGCGGCGGAGCGCGGCGCGGGCTACCGGGCGGCGGTGGCGATCTCGCCCGGCGCGCTCAGCTGGAGCGGCAATCCCCTGCTCCGTGACCGTCTCGTCGAGACGGTGCGCAAGACCGAGATTCCCGTCTTCGTGATCCAGCCGCCGAAGGATGCGAGCCTCGAGCCAAGCCGCGTCCTGGGCGCCGAGCTCCAAGGTCGGAGCAAGCAACACGCCGTGAAGGTCTATCCCGCCGTGATGCCGGAAGACCAGCAAGGACACTGCTTCGGCGGCGCCCGGGGCATGCACGTGTGGGCCCAGGACGCGCTGGCGTTCTTCGCGGGAGCGCTGCGCTGAGCCCGTCGCGGCCTCGCGACGACGAGATCGCGAGGCTCCGCGAGAGGATCGCCGACCTCGAGCGCCAGCTGCACACCGCGCGCGCCCTCGCCGAAGGCGGGGCCGAGCTGCACGCGGAGGTCGTCCGGCAGCAGCGGCAAGCCGAGGAGCTGGCCCGCGTCGCCCGACTGGTCAACGAGACGCTCGACCTGCCGACCGTGAGCGCGCGCATCGCCGAGAGCGTGCTCGGGCTGCTGCACGTGCACGGGTCGGCCATTCGCCTGCTCCAGCCCGACGGCTCGCTCAGGGCAATCGCGCTCGGGGGACGGATCCACGACAACACGCCGAGTCGGGACGCGCTGCCGCCCGGTGTGGGTCTGGTGGGGCGGGCCGCCGCCGAAGGTCGGCCGATGTGGAGCGCGGACGTGCGGAGTGACCCGCGCTTCCAGCTGAACCAGGGGCTCCGCGAACGCAACGTCGAGGTCGGCATCGTCGCCGGCCTCGCCGTCCCCCTGCGCGTCGGGGGAAGGGTGATCGGCGTCCTGTCGGTGGGAAGCCCCACGGCGAGGGAGTTCACCGAGGCGGAGATTGCCTTGCTCGAGACCTTCGCGGATCAGGCGGCGGTCGCGATCAACAACGCGCAGAACCAGGAGGCGCTTGCCAAGCAGGCCGAGCGCCTGAGGATCTTGCACGAGATCGATCGGGGGCTGATCGCCGAACAGTCGCCGGACGCGATCGCGGCGGCGGCATTGCGTCCGTTGCGCGAGCTGCTCGGAGTTCCGCGCGCGATCGTGAACCTGTTCGATCTAGCGGCAGGCGAGGTCGAATGGCTCGCCGCCGCCGGGCGCCACCGGATCCGCGTCGGGCCGGGAGTCCGCTACTCCCTCGAGCTCATGGGCGACGTGGAGGCGCTCAAGCGCGGCGAGATGCAGGTGATCGACGTCGACGCGCTGCCGCAGAGCCCCGAAGCTGAGGCGCTCCTGGCCTCCGGCGTTCACATGTACATGGTGGTGCCGATGATCGCGGGCGGCGAGCTCATCGGCGCTCTCAGCTTTGGCGGCGAGCCCGGTCCGTTCCCGGCCGATCAGGTCGGGATAGCCCAGGAGGCGGCCGCGCAGCTGGCGATCGCGATCGCGCAGGCGCGGCTGCACGAGCGGGTGAAGCGGCAGGCGGCGGAGCTGGAAGTGCGGGTGGCGGAGCGGACGCGGGAGCTGAGCGTGGCGACGGCGGAGGCGGATCGGGCGAACCAGGCCAAGAGCGAGTTTCTGTCGCGGATGAGCCACGAGCTGCGGACGCCGTTGAACGCGATCCTGGGCTTCGCGCAGCTCCTGGAGCTGGACACGGCATCGGCCGAGCAGCGGGAGAGCGTGGAGCAAATACTGCGAGCCGGGCGGCACCTGCTGGGGCTGATCAACGAGATTCTGGACATCAGCCGGATCGAGGCGGGGCGGCTGCAGCTGTCGCTGGAGCCGGTGCCGGTGCACGAGACGGTGCGGCAGGCGATCGAGCTGGTGCAGCCGTCGGCGGCGGACGCGCACGTGACGGTGCGGGCCGAGACGATCGGCGAGTGGCTGCACGTGCTGGCGGATCGGCAGCGGCTGCAGCAGGTGCTGTTGAATCTGCTGTCGAACGGGGTGAAGTACAACCGGGCGGGGGGCACGGTGACGGTGGCGTGTGTGGAGAACACCGGGAGCCGACTCCGCATCGACGTGACGGACACGGGGCCGGGGATCACGGCGGACAAGCTGGAGCGGCTGTTCACGCCGTTCGACCGGCTGGGGGCGGAGGCGAGCGCGGTGGAGGGGACGGGGCTGGGGCTGGCGCTGTCGAAATCGCTGGTGGAGGCGATGGGGGGCACGTTGCGGGTGCGGAGCCAGCCGGAGGAGGGCTGCACGTTTTCGATGGAGCTGGCGGTGGTGGCATCGCCGGCCGAGCGGGTGGGGCCGGCGGCGGTGAGCGCGCCATTGGTGGAAGAGGTTCGGCCGCGGGCGGCGCAGAAGATTCTGTACATCGAGGACAACCTGTCGAATCTGACGCTGGTGGAGAGCATTCTGGCGCGGCGGCCGGGGACGACGGTGCTGTCGGCGATGCAGGGGCGGGTGGGGGTGGATCTGGCGCGGGATCATCGGCCGGCGCTGATCCTGCTGGACCGGCACCTGCCGGACATTCCGGGGGAGGAAGTGTTCCGGTTGCTGCGGACGGACTCGCGGACGCGGGACATTCCGGTGATCGTGCTGAGCGCGGACGCGATGCCGTCGCGGATGCGGCAGTTTCTGGACGGCGGGGTGCGGGCGTACTTGACGAAGCCGCTGGACGTGCCGGAGCTCCTGGCCGCCATCGACGAGGCTCTGCGCGGCGAGGCGCGTCCTGATCCGTCTTGACCTCCTGAGATTGCCCGCCTAGGGTGGGAAGCATGAGTGACCCTGAAGATTTCGCGACCTTGTTCGCCCGTGAAGCGGCCAGACCCGTGCTGGAGGTCGGCCAGGTCGTGAAGGGGCGCGTCATCCAGATCTCGGCCGAGAGCGTCTTCGTCGACGTGGGCGGTAAGGGCGAGGCGTGGATCGAGCGCGCGGAGCTGACCGACAACGAAGGCCGGCTCCGCGTGGCCATCGGCGACCAGGTCGAGGCGACGGTGGTGTCGACCGGCGACGAGATCCGGCTCTCGCACAAGCTCCGCCAGGGCGCGCAGGCCCGGCAGGCGCTCGCCGTCGCGGCCCAGACCGGCATTCCCGTCGAGGGCAAAGTGGCGGCCGTGATCAAGGGCGGCTACGAGGTGACGGTCGGCGGCCTGCGCGGGTTCTGTCCCTTCTCGCAGATGGACGTGCGCCGCGTCGAGACCACGGAGGAGTACGTGGGCCGCGTCCTCGAGTTCCGCGTCACGACCTTCAGTGAGAACGGGCGCAACCTGGTCCTCTCGCGCCGGCGCCTGCTCGAGGAGCGCGCCGCCGAGATGGCCGAGGAGACGCGGAAGAAGCTCCTGCCCGGCGCGGTGCTGACCGGGACGGTGGCCTCGCTCGCGGATTTCGGCGCGTTCATCGACCTGGGCGGCGTACAGGGGCTCGTGCCCCTGTCCGAGCTTTCGCACTCGCGCGCGAGCCGCCCGGCAGATCTCCTGCGCGTGGGCGACGCGGTGTCCGTCAAGGTGTTGAGGATCGACCAGGAGAAAGGCCGGATCTCGCTCAGCCTGAAGGCCCTCGAGGGCGATCCGTGGACCGCGGTGGCCGGAAGGCTGCGCGAGAGGCAGGTGGTGCGCGGGCGCGCGGTGCGCTCGACCGAGTTCGGCGTGTTCGTCGAGCTCCTGCCCGGCGTCGACGGCCTCCTGCACATCACCGAAATCCCTCGCAGCCGTCAGGGCGCGATGCGGGAATCCGCGGCCAACGGCGCGGAGGTGGCCGTGCTGATCGTCAGCATCGACCGGGAGAAGCGCCGTGTCGCGCTCGCCCTGGCGCCCGAGGGCGTCGCGCTCGGACAGCAGATGGAGTCGCGCGTCGAGGTGGGCGCGGTGCTCACCGGGACGGTCGAGCGGCACGAATCGTTCGGCGTCCTCGTTCGTCTCGGCCCCGGCCAGACCGGGCTCGTTCCATCCGGCGAGCTCGCCATGAGCCGCGGCGCCGATCAACGCAAGACCTTCCCCGAGGGAAGCGAGATCAAGGTGCTCGTGCTCGCGATCGAAGAGGGCGGCCGCCGCATCCGCCTCTCGCACGCCCAGGCGCTCGCGCGGGAAGAGCAGGCCGAAACGCAGGCGTACATGCAGCAGAGCCCGAAACGCGGCGACGGCTTCGGGCTCACCCTCGGCGAGCGCATCAAGCAGGGCTCGAAAAACCGACTCTGACGGCGATCCCCTACCGCGGCCAACCGAGGAGATCAGCATGACGGTTCAAAATCCCTACGGCTTCCGCGTCGGACCTGGCATGCGCCAGGGGCTCCGCAGCGCCGTGCCGTTGCCGACACGACTCGTCTCCAATGAGGAGTTTCCGCCGATCCCACAGACGGCCGCGCAGCGCCGGGTCGAGGCGCGGATCCTCGCCGAGGCCGCGCGCCTGGCGCCCCGGCTGGGGCTCAGCCGGCGCGAGTTCTTGAGCCGGAGCGGCGGCATGGCGGCCTCGCTGCTCGCGATGAACGCGGTCTTCGGCCGGTTCTTCGACGTGCTCCCCGTCGAGGCGGCCGACCCGGCCGCGTTCCAGGAGCGGACCGGCCCGCCCATCTTCATTTTCGACGTGCAGCTGCATTACGTGAGCGCCGGCTATGACCCGAGCAACGCCGAGGCGAGCCGCAAGGGCGCGGTCTCGAAGGGAGCGCTGCTCGGGCTTCGCCGGAACTCGCGGCGGCTGAACCCGAAGCTCGAGTCCGATCGCGGCACTCTGGCCGATCTCTCCTGGGAGAACTTCGTGAAGGAGGTCTTCTTCGACAGCGAGACGGAGATCGGGCTCATCTCGACGCCGCCCGGGCCGTATCCGCAGGAAGCGGTCGTGCCGCCGAAGGAGATGACGCACATCCGGGACGAGATCAACCGCGTCACCCAATCGCGCCGGATGCTCGCCCACGGCCTGGTCTCGCCGCAGCTCGGCCAGGCCGATCTCGACTTCATGGAGCAGCAGGCCACGACGCTCAAGGTCGACGCCTGGAAAGCCTACACCGGCGCTGCCGCGAAGGGCTTCGATCGCGGCTGGTTCCTCGACGACGAGAAGATCGCGTATCCGATGCTCGAGAAGGCGCGCAAGACCGGCGTGCGCCGCTTCTGCGTTCACAAGGGATTGCCGCTCGGTCCGGTCGCGGACTACAACCATCCGCGCGACCTGATCAAGGCGGCCAAGGACTTTCCCGACATCGATTTCCTCGTCTACCACGCGGGGTTGCTCAACGTGTCGGCGCCCAAGCCCACCGGGGAAGTGCCGTGGACGACCGAGTTCTGCCAGTTGAGCAAGCAAGCCGGTCTCAAGAACATCTACATGGAGCTCGGCTCGACCTTCGGCCAGCTCGTCACGACCAATCCCACCGCGTGCGCCCACCTGCTCGGTCAGCTCATCGGCGCGTTCGGCGCGGACCATGTGCTGTGGGGTACCGACTCGATCTGGTACGGCACGCCGCAGTGGCAGATCGAGGCGTTTCGTCGCTTCGAGATGCCCGCCGGGCTGGTCGAGAAGTACCACTACGCGCCACTGACGCGCGGCGAGAAGGAGCAGATCTTCGGGCTGAATGCCGCCCGTGTTTTCGGTCTCGACGTGACCGCGAAGCGCAACGAGATTCCGAAGGACTACTTGACGCGCATGAAGATGGCGTATCTCGACGACGGGCCCGTTCCGAGCCACCGCTGGTACGGCTGGATGACGGGATAGGAGTGCGCGCTTACAAACCAGGAGAGTGCTCATGGCCAGACTGCCGGATCCCTTCAGCACGCTGACGCCCGATGCCAAGCGCGTCTACGACAAGATCACCGCCAAGCGCGGCCAGATGCGCGGCGGCCCGTTCGCCTCGCTGATGCATCACCCGGCGCTGGCGGAGAAGGTCGGCGACCTCGGAATATCTGCGGTTCGGCGGAACACTCCCCGGCGACATCCGCGAGATGGCCATCCTGATCACCGCGCGCTCGGTCAATCAGGGGTACGAGTGGGTGGCGCACGCCCGGATCGCGCGCACCGAGAAGCTGCCGGACGACGTCATCGAGCGGATCCGGACGCGGGGTGATCTCGCGGCGCTGCCGCCGCGCTACGCGCGCCCGGCGCGCGTCGTCCAGCACGTGCTCGCGTACGAGTCGATCCCGCAAGACCTACAAGATCAGGTGAAGGGCGATCTCGGCGTGCCCGGGCTGGTGGAGCTGGTGACGCTCGCCGGACAGTACCGCCTGATCGCCGGCGTGCTGTTCGCGTTCGACTCGCCGCTGCCGGAGAGCACGCCACCGCCGTTCTGACGCGTGGCCGGCGCTGTTCTAGAGCGACATCGACCGACGGAGGCGTTCGATGGTCTCGCACGCTTCCTCGACCAGGATGCGAACGAGGTCCCTGGCTGGTAGCCGTCGCGCGAGTGACCCGGCCTGCCCCGACCAGCCGGCGATGTAGTCGGCGGAACCCTCGCGGGCGCTCGCCGCGCGGAGGGGTGCCATCAGCTTCTGCTGCACCGGGAACGGCAGGATCGGCAAGCCGGACGCCGCGGCCTTTTCGATCATCAAATTCCGGACGCCGCGCGCGGGCTTGCCCGAGAACACCCGGGTGATCGCGGTCTCGTCTCCGTCCATGCCGGCGATCGCCTTTCGGTGTACCTCGGAGACGCCGCTTTCGGGGCAGAGCAGGAAGGCCGTGCCGACCTGCGCCGCCTGGGCGCCGAGCGCCAGCGCCGCAGCGACCCCGGCACCGTCCATGATGCCGCCGGCGGCGACCACGGGCACATTCACCGCTCGCACAACTTGACGCACCAGGGCGAGAGTCCCGGTCATGACGTGTTCGGGCACGTGAAGGAACGTCCCGCGGTGGCCGCCCGCCTCCGTACCCTGCGCGACGATGAAGTCGACGCCGAGCGCCTCGAGATGCCTCGCCTCGCGAACGCTGGTGACCGAGCCGCCCACGCGCACACCAACACCGCGGAGACGCGAGACGGTGTCCGCGGTCATATCGCCCAGATGGACCGTGACCGCGCCCGGCCGAAAATCGAACACCGCTTCGACCTGCTGCGCTCGGTCCGGCGCGTACGGTGGCGGAATCCGTTCGGGAACCGGCAGCCCCAGATGTTCGAAGTCTCCGCGAACCGCGGCAATCGCCTCACCTTGCTCGTGTATCGGTGGCTCACCCGGCGTCGGTGCCGCGAACAGATTGACCGCAAAGGAGCGCTGGCTCCTGGCGCGCAGGGCGGACGCATCCTTCCGCATCGCGTCGGGCTCCGTGTAGGCATGGCCGAATCCCCCGAGGGCTCCGGCCTCACACACGGACGCCACGAGCTCGACGGTCGTCGCGCCCGCCATCGGCGCCTGAATGATCGGATGGTCGATGCGCAAGATCTCGCACAATTCGGTTCGCAAGGTCCTCATCGTGGGCTCCTCCGGCGCCGCAGGCCCCGGCCCGTCAGATAAAGAACGTCAGATTCTTGGCGAGCAAGACGCTCTGGTCGAGGACGACCATGCGCCGGGCGATCTTCCACGCGCCATCCACCCGCCGCAGCACATCCTCACGCTTGCCGACGAGCACGTCGGTTTCCGTCTCGACGCGATTGCGGTAGACGAGAAAGCGACAGCGGACAGTCACTTCGGACGGCGCCGCATTCCCGTTCGGCGACGTACGCAGGATCTGGACGTTCGAGACCATGTGACAGATTCGCGAGGGGGGCTCCTCGGCCCAGTGAATGCCGGTCTGGATCTGTGCCACGCGCCGCCCGAGCGTGTCCTTGCCCTCGTCGAACCAGTTTACGTCGGCGCCCTCGCGGGTGAACTCGCGCTCGGGCTCGTCGTGGGGCACGTTGCGGCGCATCGGCATCCAGTAGCGGACGTCCTCGGTGAAGAGCGCCAGCCACTCGTCGAAGCGGCGCGCGTCCAGGAGCTCGGCCTCGCCGTAGAGAAAGTCCTCGATCTCGCGCTGGAGCAGGAGCCGGGCGAGCGCGGCGGAGTCGGCGCTCACGGAGGCGTCAGCCCGGCCCAGCTCTCGGCCTCCATGAACTGGCGCCAGCGAGTGTAGTAGCCGCGCTGGTTGTGCTCGCTGGCGTTGGCCTGCGTGACGTCGCTGATCGCGCCGGGAAGCGTGAGCCCGTGATCCTCGAAGCCGCGCGAGGCGCGGCCCAGCCCCATCTCGTAGTTGTAGGGGTACTGGCGCGCGATGGTGCCGCGACTGGCCTTGTGGGCGTAGTTCCAGTTCTCCATGTCGTCCTGCTCGGTCAGCCCGGACGGACCCGAGTAGCGGATGTAGTAGTGGCGCAAGAAGTCCTTCACCTCGACCGGGGCGTCGGCATCGACGAAGTACCAGCGCCAGACCTCGGTCTGGTGCGGCCCGCGCGGGTGCCACACCGCGAGCGTGCGCGGCTGTCGCGCCAGGGGCGAGGCGTTGGGGAACATCGTGCCGGGCCCGCCGAAGAGCCGCCAGTACTCGCCGCGGCGGCGCCGACGCGCCTCCTCGCAATGCCGGAAGTAGTCGGCGACGATCGGCGCATCCTGGTAGGCCGGCGCGAGCGGCGAGTCGTGCTTGCGGAGGAACGCGATCATCGAGTGGCCGAGCTCCGGGAACGAGACGTCGAGCGAGCGCGCCTCGTTGCGCTCCTGCATGTCGCGTCGGCCCTTGCCGCTCGGGCCGATCCCGACCATGTCGACCGAGCGGTGGCTCACGCCGTGGTAGCGGTCTCCCGAGAAGTTCTCGGCCGGGAACTTCCAGTTGCAGGGGATGAGCCACTTGTGGATTCCGCCGATCGCCTCGGTCCCGCCCTCGCGCCCGTCCCACGAGTCGAGGAGGAGATCGAGATAGAGCTTGTAGCCGCCGAGGTATTCGGAGAAAGGCGGCGCCGAGGCGTCCCACGTCGCCCAGATCGTGCCCTTGTAGTTCTCCATCCGCGCGACCTCGACGAGCCCCCACTGGCTCCGGTCGAGCTGCGCGCCGTAGGCGTCCTTCGCGAACGGCACGCCCACGAGCGCGCCGTCGGTTCCGTAGCTCCAGCCGTGGTACGGGCACTGGAACTCGACCGTGTTGCCCTCGTCGTACCGGCAGACCTTCATGCCGCGATGCCGGCACGAGTTGAGAAACACGCGGATCCGCCCCGCGCGGTCGCGGCAGAGGATGACCGACTCCTCGCCCATGGACGAGGTGAGATAGTCACCCGGCTTCGGGATCTGGCTCTCGTGGCCGATGAAGAGCCAGGCGCGAGCGAAAATGCGCTCGAGCTCCTGCTGGTAGATCTGGTCGCTCACGAAGATCTCCCGGCTGATGATCCCGCGCTCGACATCGACCAGACCCTTCAGGGCTCCCGGTTCAGCACTGGCCATGCTCGTCCTCCTCGAGGCTCGCCCGTCGCCGCGGCGCGGCGCTCGGACCGGCGCAGGGCCATGGTAGGCCAAGACGCGGCGTCGCGGTAGACCGGCGCGACGCCGGCCGGAATCTGCCGCACGATGATAGACTCCCACGTCATGACAGAGCCCCGCCGCCCGCTCGACGGAATCCGGGTGCTCGAGCTTGCCCAGGTGGTCGCCGGCCCGTTCTGCGGCGCGCTGATGGCCGAGTTCGGCGCCGAGGTGATCAAGACCGAGATGCCCGGCCGCGGCGACGATCTGCGGCGCCTCGGGCCGACCGAGGACGGCTGCACGTACTGGTTCGCGGTGGACAACCGGAACAAGAAGCTCATGACGCTCGATCTGCACCTGCCGAAGGGACAGGACATCGTTCGCCGGTTGGTCTCGCACTGCGACGTGGTGCTGGAGAACTTTCGCCCGGGCGTCCTGGAGCGCTGGGGACTCGGCTGGGAAGCGCTGCACGCGATCAATCCGCGCCTCGTGATGGCCAGGATCACCGCCTTCGGTCAGACGGGCCCGCTGAACCAGGGCCCCGGCTACGCGGCGATCGGATCAGCGTTCGGCGGCACGTGGTATCTCAACGGCCCGGCCGACCGGCCACCGGCGCGCCCCACGCCCGTGTATCCCGACTACATGACCGGGCTCTTCACGGCGTTTGGCGTGATGGCCGCGCTCCGTCACCGTGACGCGACCGGCGAGGGGCAGTGGATCGACGCGGCGCTCTACGAGTCTGCGTTCCGCGTCATGGAGTTCACGGCGACGCTCTACGGTCGGCAGGGCGTCGTGCGCGAGCGCGGCGGCTTGCAGCACGCGGGGTGGCCGGGCGGCGCGTTCGAGACGCTGGACGGAAAGTGGATCGTCTTCACGGCGCCGGCGCAGCACCTCTTCGAGCGACTCTGCGCGATGATCGGGCAGCCCGAGCTGCCGCGCGATCCACGCTTCGCCTCCGGCCAGGAGAGGCCACAGCACATTCCCGTCATCCTCGATCTCATGACCACGTGGTTCGCGGCGCGACCCTTCGAGAAGGCGCTCGCCGAGCTCAAGGGCGCCGACATTCCGCACTCGCCGATCATGAGCATGGCCGATATCTTCGCCGACCCGCACTACCGCGCGCGCCAGATGATCATCGACGTGCGGGCGGAGGGGCTCGGCGCGCTGCCGCAGCCTGGTGTCGTGCCCAAGCTCTCGTTGACGCCGGGACGCGTCACGCACGCCGGCGGCGCGCTCGGGAGCCACACCGACGAGATCCTCTCGGGGCTGCTCGGCATGAGCAGCGACGAGATCACCGGACTGCGCGCCGACCGCGTCGTCTAGCGGCGCGTCCGCGCCGCGCGCCGTCGCCGTCGCGGAACCGTCCGCGGCTCGTCACATATTCATCGACGTTTCGTCACATCCCCATCATCTAGTCCTGCGATAAGAGCCTCGGCGACGCACTTCACCACACCGAGGAGGCTCTCTTATGAAGCGTGGTTCGACGCGGCAGCTCGGCCGACGTTCATTCTTGAAAGGCGCCCTGGCGACGGCGCCCCTCGTGCTCGCGGGTCCCTCGCTCCTGAAGCCGGGGCGAGCTGTGGCCCACGGCATCGCGCCCAGCACGACGACGGAGCCCTACCTGCTCCCGACCATTCCCGGCGTGCGTACGGTGCCGATCCTGACCGTCGGCGACACGATCGGCGGCTATCGGATGGTCGGGATCCCCGATGGGCTGGGCGCGTTCAACAGCGATCGACACGACTTCACGCTGATCATGAACCACGAGCTCCCCGCGACCACCGGCATCGCGCGCGCCCACGGCTCGAAGGGCGCCTTCGTCTCCCGGTGGACGATCGATCGGAGGACCCTCGAGGTGGTGAAGGGCGAGGACTTCACGCCGTCGCCCGACAAGGTGTTTCTGTGGGATACCGCGACCGAGAAGTACGTGCCGGGCACGACGGTCTGGGAGCGGCACTGCTCCGGCGATCTCCCGAAACCCGGCGCGTTCTGGCATCAGGGCAAGGGCACGCAGGAGCGCATCTACATGAACGGCGAAGAGGTGAGCCAGGGCCGCGCCTGGGCGCGGATCGCCACGGGCCCGCACGCGGGCGAGGCGTGGCAGCTGCCGCGCCTGGGACGCATGGCGTACGAGAACGCGGTGGCCAGCCCGTACCCGCAGCGCAAGACGGTGGTGATGCTCACGGACGACGGCGCGCTGAGCACGGCCCCCACCGCGAGCGCCTTCCCGAGCGAGGTCTACGTCTACGTCGGCAGGAAGACCAACCGGGGAAGCGCGATCGACCGCGCCGGTCTGACGAACGGCAACCTCTACGGCCTGAAGATCTCGGTCGGCGGCCAGGCGGTCCCCGAGGAAAGCAACGAATTCGGGCTTGGCAACGTCACCAGCGGCTTCGTCGGAGTCGGGCGCTTCAGCCTTCACAACTTCGGCGACGTGTCCGGTCTCGACGCGCTCGCGCTCGAGCAAGCGTCGATCGCGGCCGGCGTCACACGCTTTCAGCGGCCCGAGGACGGCGCGTGGGATCCGCGGACGCGAAACCGCGACGACTTCTACTTCGTGACCACCGCCAGCCTGACCCTGAGGTGCCGCCTCTGGCACCTGCGCTTCGACGACATCGAGCATCCCGAGCTTGGCGGCACGATCGAGATGCTGCTGAAGGGTACCGAGGGCCACGGCATGCTCGACAACGTGACGATCGATCGCCTCGGTCGCATCGTCATGGACGAAGACCCCGGCAACAACGCCCGCGTGTCCAAGGTGTGGGCCTATCAGATCTTCACCGGCGAGTTCGTCGAGGTCGCGCACCACAACCCGGCCTTCTTCGACCCCACCCAGTCGGGCACTCCCGCGTTCATCACGCAGGACGAGGAGAGCTCTGGAATCATCGACGCGGCCCACATCCTCGGGCCCGGGTGGTTCCTGCTCGACGTGCAGGCCCACAAGCCGAGCACCGACCCCGAGCTGGTCGAAGGCGGTCAGCTCCTCGCGCTGTTCATCGACCCGGACATCGCCGCGCCCGACCGCGACAAGCCCACGAACGGCCACGACGACGACAACCGCGACGCCGACGATCGCGACGACAGCGACCGCGACGACGACTGAGACGTCTTCGTTGCGGTGAGAGGACGGCAGGCTGTCGAGAAGGGCGCAGATGCGAGGCGGCGCCCGAAGGCGGCACGCGAGCCGTACCCCGGGTACGGTGAGCGTGCCGCCGAGGGCGCCAACGAAGCAGATGCGCCCTTCTCGGCAGCCTGCTGCTAACTGCGGGGCGAAGAGAGCAGGACCGGCCTGCGCAGTAGCGTCGCGCCGAGCGGCCCGAGGACGAGCGCGGCACCGAGCGTGTTGAGGACCGTGAACCCCCACACGCCGAGGATCATACCGCCGGCGGCGGAGCCGAACGCGCCCATCAGCCCCATGAACAGGTCCGCGAGGCCCTGAGTCGACGCGCGCTCGGCGGGTGAGAGCGCGTCGGTCAGGAGCGCGCTCCCCGCGACGAACGCGAAGTTCCAGCCGACGCCGTTGAGGAACAAGCCGAGGATGACCAGCGTACGGTCGCTCCCCGGCGCGAGCCCCGCGAGCATCACCGCGCCGATCAGCACCAGCGCGCCGACGCCGATCATCGGAAGGCGCCCGAGGCGATCGCACAGCCAGCCTGAGAGCGGCGAGGCGATGTACATGCCTCCGAGGTGCAGCCCCACCGCGACGCCGATCGTCTGCACGGTGTGACCCTGATCGTGGAGATAGACCGGCGACGTCGAGGTCGTGCTGATCATGACGAACTGGCTGATCGTGAGCGTCGCCAGCGCGAGCTGCACGCGGACGTCGGCCAGGATCTCGCCGAGCGCGCGAGCGGGTGTCGCCGGGAATCCCCTCGAGGCGGTCTCGTGAAACCGGCGCGCGACGGCCAGCGGGTCGGGCCGCAGGAAGAGCTCGATGAGCAGCGCGGCCACGCTGTAGCCGGCGATACTGATCAGGAACGCGCTGGCTGCCGGCGCGACACCGAGGGAAGCGCCGAGCCGCAGCGCGGGCTCCATCAAATTCGGTCCCAGGACCGACCCGGCGCTCGAGCCCCAGACGATGAGGCCCATCGCGCGGCCGCGCTGCGCGCCCGGGCTCACGTCGGCAGCGGCGTAACGGCTCAGCAAGTTCGAGGTCTGTGAGACTCCGAACAGCGCCATTCCGGCGAGCAGCAGCGCGAAGCTCCCGACCGTGACGCCGACCATACCGACGAGCGTGCCGAGAACGGCGAGCCCGTAGCCGAGCGCGAGCCCCGGCCGGCGCCCCCAGCGCTCCATCAGCCTCGAGAGCGGCCAGCTCGCGAGCGCGGTGCCGAGCGCGCCGACGGCGATTGGTATGCCCGACCACGTGTTCGTGCCGGTGATGCCGGCGGCCATGATGCCGCCGATCGCCATCCCGATCGAGTGTCCGGTGCTGCCGCACACCTGCGCCGCGAACAGCGTGGTCATCAGCCGGCCGCGGCTCGACGTCGTGCGAGGCCTCGTTGCCTCTGTGCTCATCGACTCGTCAGTGTATGGGCCCGGCCGAGCTCGGTAAACGGCCAATCATGTCAAATCGACGAACTCATTGGCCCGATCCACGCGATGCTCCTCGTTTGTCACTTGACGCGCGGCGAGCCGAAGGCTAGAGGTGGTCGGGATTCGACGATGGTGACTCTCGTGAGCTTCGACATCGACGGCACGCTGGAGGTCGGCGATCCGCCGGGCATCGTGTCCGTCGCGCTGGTGAAGACGGCCCAGCGGCTGGGCTATCTGGTCGGGAGCTGCTCGGATCGGCCGATCAGTCATCAGAAGAGCCTGTGGGAGCGGCTGCAGATCACGGTTGATTTCACGGTGCTCAAGCACGAGCTCGCGAGCGTCAAGGCGCGTTTCGCGGCGGCGGCGTACTACCACATCGGCGACACGGACGTCGACGACCACTATGCGACCCGCGCCGGCTTCAGGTTCCTCAAAGCCGACGTGACCGGCCGGCAGCTCTGGCCCGTCGAGCTCTTCAGCGACCCTCGCGGCCAGACTCGGACATGATCACGGACGCTCCGGCGCGCCGCTCAGCGCTGACCGTCGCGCTCGGCGGGCTCACCGCCCTCGCGGTGGCGATGGGCATCGGCCGCTTCGCCTTCACGCCGATCCTGCCGATGATGCAGGAGGACGCCGGCGTCTC
>Ga0137403_10000789_pt1 | contig 40750 bp, 38 predicted proteins | sample CZOMad2_1_16fung_FD_122057 | JGI IMG/M metagenome (GOLD analysis project Ga0137403, IMG submission 122057) | Vadose zone soil fungal communities from Angelo Coast Range Reserve, California, USA - CZOMad2_1_16fungal (Hybrid Assembly) | ecosystem: Environmental > Terrestrial > Soil > Vadose zone...
GCAGCCACCTGAGTCGACGCGCGATAAACACCGGAGCCGAAGCGTTGCTCGACAATCGCTTCCGCGATTCGGTCCGCAAGTAATTCACGATATTCCCAATCGCGCGTCTTGTTACCCTCGGAGCGATTGCTCAAATATCCGCATTCCACCAGCACAGCGGGACACGCTGCATTGCGTAGCACGCGAAAATTTGCTGTGTGCACGCCGCCATTTGCGGAATTTGGGATGGTCATCAGTTTTGCCTGGATCTGGTTCGCCAGATCGAATGATGCACCCGAATGATAGTACGTTTCGAATCCGCGAATCTTGCGCCTTCGCGAATCGTTGAAGTGTATGCTGACGAAGATTGCGTTTTTCTGCGCATTCTCGATAGCCACACGATCGTTCAACTCAATAAAGACATCCGAGTTGCGGGTCATCACGGTTTTCAATTGGGATTCGCGCAACCTGCTATTGAGACGCTGGGCTACATCGAGAGCAATCATTTTCTCCGGTGGGCCGTAGCGGCGATATGCGCCGCTATCTTTGCCGCCGTGGCCGGCATCCACTACCACGGTGGAAAAGGTCTTGCTCGTATTTTTGACTTTCGCAGTCCGCATGCTTGCGCATGCAGGCAGCAGCGCGACAAGCACAACCGTAACGATGCGATTTACGAGGCGCGGCATTCTGATCTATACCAAGAAACACGCGATCTACAAAAGAGTTTCTCCCAAGCTCAACGTGAGACCGCGGCATTGCGTTAAGCGTTCATTTGTTTCTCCCAATTGCATATAAAATCACTTGTTTTTTGCGCCGGCGCGCTTAAAGCCTTACCACTTTTATGATGATCCGATTTGCAATCGTCCCGTTGCTGCTGGCACTGAACTTTTCGATGTGCAAAAAGCACGAAACCGCTTCACAGAACCCCCAGGAGGGCACTTTATCGCCGGCGCCGGGTGCCACGGCTGCCCCACCGGTCGCGCCGTCTCCCAAGATTACGAAGCCGGTGGTCGATCAAACAGCGCAGACGATTATTTTTTGTTACCATCGGTTGGTCGATAAAATTCATACACCGTGGACTGAGATCACGCCCGCTGCGTTCGAAGCGCAGATGAAGGAGTTGAAGGACCGCGGCATTACAGTCATCTCAATGCAGGACCTGCTCGCATGGAAGCGCGGAGAAAAGAACATACCGCCGCGATGCGCGGTCATCACCTTCGATGATGGCTGGAAATCGCAATACGAAGTCGCGTGGCCGATAATGAAGAAGTACGGCTACCCGTTCACCATGTTCCTCTACACGGAAGGTGTTGCCGGTGGCAGTCTGGGCGGTGGACAGGCGATTACGTGGGAACAGCTCGCCGACATGCGGGACAACGGCATCGATATCGAGGCGCACACCGCGACGCACCAGGACTTGCGCGAAGGCCACAACATAATGCTGGCTGCCCCCGGGGGAAAAAGGACGAGAACGAAACTCACCGGGCCGCAATATGAGGAATGGCTGCAAAACGAAGTGGTCGGCTCCAAGCAACTGCTCGAGAAGCGACTCGGCATCAAAGTGAATTGTTTTGCTGTGCCGTTTGGCAATTACAACGAGCACGTCAAGGAAATTGCGCGAAATTCCGGCTACGAGGCGATGTTCACGGTTTACGGTCAGCCTATCACGTTTACTTCGCCTCTTGATTCAATCGGTCGCTACGCGATTGAAGCGAACAAACCGAAGGTTTTCGAGGATGCTTTGAAGATGATTGGCACGTCAACGGGCGGCGCCGCAGCGGTCGCCGAAGTCGGCGCGAAAGATCTCGCGGCTCAGCCCGCAGACGGCGAAACAGTGCGCACCGCGCTTCCTCTGATCAAAGCGAACCTGAGCGGGATCGGACAAATCGAACCCGGCAGCGTTCAAATGAGGGTGAGCGGCCTCGGTCCCGTTCCGGCCAACTACGATCCCAAAACAGGTACTGTGTCATATCAAGTTACTCAGAAGCTGCGCGATAAATCCTGCACTGTGATTGTCAGCGCGAAATCTGAAGGGAAAAAGGTCGAAGCGCACTGGACGTTTGGAATTGAGGAAGGTGCGACCGGCGCGGCACCAGCGGCGAAGCCAATAGCAACGCCCAAAAAATAAGCACAGCGGCGGCTTTCGATCCGCCGCGGTCGCTTGGAAAAGCGCGCGCTGATGCGCGGTTAGAGGATCATGTTTCCACAACTCAGCGATAAGCTTCAGGATATTTTCAAAGAGCTGCGCGGGCACGGTACGCTAAGCGAAGCCAATATCGACGCTGCTTTGCGTCAGGTGCGCCTGGCGTTGCTCGAAGGTGACGTCGATTTTCAGGTCGCCAGACGATTCATCGTGCGCGTCAAAGAAAAAGCGCTCGGCGAAACGGTTCTTCGCAGCATCACACCGGGTCAGCAGATCGTAAAAATTTTCCACGACGAACTGACTGCGTTGCTCGGAGGCGATGCCGCGCCGCTTCGCCTGCAAGATGGCGGCCGTATTTTGATCGTCGGTCTCAACGGTTCCGGCAAAACGACTTCCTCGGCAAAGCTGGCGCGTTTTTTACAGAAGCAGGGTCATCGCCCGGCATTGGTCCCGTGTGACCTGCAACGTCCGGCGGCGATCGAGCAACTCGTAACGCTCGGCAAACAAATTGATGTCCCCGTGTATGCGCCTGATCCGAACGAGAAAAATGTTCAGCGCGCGGTAGCTGCCGCACTCGCTCGCGCACGAACAGAACCTGTCCTGGGCGGGGTCGAAGGAGGCGCATCAAGCATTTACATTTTCGACACGGCGGGTCGACAGGAAATCAATGAACCGTTGATTCAAGAACTGAAAGCATTGAAGGAATTTTTGAACCCGCAGGAAACATTACTGGTGGTTGATGCCGCCACGGGTCAGCAAGCGGTCAGTGTCGCAACTCATTTCAACGAAGCGTTATCAATCACGGGTATCGTTTTAACCAAACTTGACGGCGACGCACGCGGTGGCGCGGCATTGTCGATGCGCGAAGTGACACGGCAGCCGATCAAATTTGCTGGAACGGGGGAAAAGCTTGATCAGTTCGAACTCTTTATGCCGGAGCGCCTCGCGGGACGGATTCTTGGGATGGGCGACGTTGTCGGCCTTGTCGAGAAAGCTGCCGAAGCAGTGGAAGCCGAAGACGCCGCCGAACTCGAGCGCAAATTGCGCACCGCTTCATTCGATTTCAATGACTTCCTGGCGCAGTTCAAAATGATGCGACGCATGGGACCGCTGGAGAATATCCTTGGCATGTTGCCTGGCATGAGTAGTGTGCAAGGCCTCTCGGTTGACGAGAAGCAGCTTAAGCGCACGGAAGCCATCGTGCTTTCGATGACGAACGAAGAGCGGACGCGCCCCGACATTCTGAATGCGCGGCGTCGTCAGCGCATCGCGCGCGGCAGCGGCTGCACAGTCACGGAGGTAAACGAATTGCTGCGGCGCTTTGATCAGATGCGAAAGATGATGAAAAGCGCGGGCAAAATGAAGAAAATGATGAAACAGTTACAAGGGTTAAATCGGTAAGCCAGTGTGTTGTTTTGCCTTTGTAACTCTTTAACGTCGTAACTTTCTTAATTATGGCAGTTTCAATCAGATTACGCAGAGAAGGCGCGAAAAATCGCCCGTATTACAAAGTGGTTGTGGCTGACAGCCGCAGTCCACGCGACGGGAAATTTATCGAGCTCATCGGCACGTACGATCCAAAAACACCAGGTAATAACAGCTCGTTGAACATTCAACGGGTCGAGTACTGGATCAGCAAAGGCGCGCAACCGTCTGACACGGTGCGTAGCTTGATCAAAAAAAATAAGAAGCAAGCTGCGGCTGCTCAGACTTCATCCCAAACCGAACAGCGGGCGTCGGAACCAGCTCAGCAAGAGTCTGTCCCTACTTCGCCTCCCGTTGAGACGTCCAGCTAATCGCTGGGGATCGTTTTCGCTCACCTGCTGTAGAGTGCGCCGTCCGCAGCGCAGATGGCAGCTATTGCTTCAGCGCCTCTGAATTTCGTGTTTATTCGTGTTCATTCGTGGTTAGTTTGTTGACGCATGAGAGAGTTTCTCGAGTTCGTCGTCCGCCAGCTGATTGAGTTTCCTGACGATATGGTATTGACCGAAATTCCCAGCGGCAGAACGACCATCTTCAAATTACAACTTCGGCGGCCGGATGTCGGCCGTATAATCGGCCGAGGCGGCCAGACAATTCATGCGATTCGCGCGTTGCTAGCCAGTTCCGCTGCACGCCATGGCCAACGCGCCATCCTCGAGATCATAGAATAAGTCCCGCTTCTTCTGTAGCGGCGCTCTGTGAGCGCCGGCCCCTTGATTTCGGCGGTCACAGACCGCCGCGACAGTTTCAGCATTGGACGCCGGACATTCGGCGCTCCACGTTTTCTTTGTAGAATGAAGATCGACATCCTCACTTTGTTCCCGGAAATCTGCCGTGCGCCATTGAACGCGAGCATGATGAAACGCGCACAGGAAAAGGGAATTGTTGGTGTTCACATTCACAACCTGCGCGATTGGGCGACGGACAAACATCACGTCGTCGATGACGCGCCATTTGGCGGAGGGCAGGGGATGGTAATGAAGCCGGAACCGATTTTTGCGGCAGTCGAAGATCTGCGACATCAAACATCAAACCTGAAACCTCAAACCTCAAAAGTTATTCTGATGTCTCCAGCGGGCCGACGTTTGGACCAACGGCTGGCAACAGAGCTTTCGCAGGAATCGCATCTAATCATCGTCTGTGGCCATTACGAAGGAGTCGATCACCGGGTGATCGAACATCTCATCGATCTTGAGATTTCCATTGGCGATTACGTCCTGACGAACGGCGCAATCGCTGCGGTTGTTCTCGTCGACGCAATTGTGCGTTTGCTGCCGGGGGTGCTCGGCCATGAGCAATCCGCCGCGGACGATAGCTTCAGTCGGAAAAGATCGGGACTCGAAGCTCCGCAGTACACGCGGCCAGCCGAATTTCGCGGCTGGAAGGTTCCGGAAGTCTTGCTTTCCGGAAATCACGCTCAGATCGCGAAGTGGCGCGAAGAACAAGCGATTAAGCGAACACGCCAGAATCGCCCGGATTTGTTGAACGGGTAGGGGAGATTGACCTCAATCGCCCGCGGGCGGTTCAGGTGACCCGCCCCTACCTGACGCGTCCGAGTACCACGCTGGCGTTGATTCCACCGAATCCGAATGAATTGCTCATGACGTAATTTAACTCCGAGGCGCGCCCATGATTTGGCACAACGTCGAGATCACATGCTGGATCGGGAATTGTATAATTGATCGTCGGCGGGACCCATTGCCGATCCAACGTGAGCGCACAAAGCGCCGCCTCGATCGCGCCCGTCGCGCCGAGTGGATGCGCGTAATAACCTTTTGTTCCGCTAACTGGGATTCGCTGCGCGTGTTCGCCAAACACTTGTTTAATTGCGGCTGTTTCGGCGCTGTCGTTGAGCTGGGTGGAACTGGCATGTGCGTTGATGTAATCGATCCGCTCGGGCGCCAATTGCGCGTCGGCGAGTGCTTCGCGCATGGCGCGGATGGACGACTCGCCGTTGGGCAGAGGCGAGGTCATGTGAAAAGCATCGTTATTTAAGCTGTACCCCAGCACCTCCGCGTAGATGCGCGCACCGCGTGCTCGCGCGTGGTCGAGTTCCTCAATGATGAGGGAAGCACCGCCTTCGCCCATGACAAAACCGTCGCGTGATCGGTCGAAGGGACGACAAGCGCCGGCCGGGTCTCCTGTCCACCTGCTCATCGTCTTAATGATGTCGAATGCGCCGATGGTAATCGCGGTGAGCGGTGCTTCCGCTCCGCCCGCGACAATTACATCCGCAAAATCGTCTCGTATGTAGCGTAACGCCTCGCCTACCGAGACTGTGCCACTTGCGCAACTGTTTGAATTTGTTGTGCCGACACCGCGCAACCCGAATTCGATAGCAATGTTCGAATGGGCGGAGCCACCAAACACCTGGACAGCGAGTGTGGGTTGCACTCCACGAGCGCCTTTTTTCAAATACCTGATGTACTGTTCCTCGGCTTTGCAGACACCGCCCAGCGCCGTGCCAAAGCTGGTTCCGATTCGATCCTGCGGTTTGTCATGGGAGTACTCAATGCGCGCATCATCCAGCGCGAGCTTCGCAGATACGACGGCGAACTGCGCGTAGCGGTCAAGTCGTTTCAATCGGTGGGGCGGAAAAAACTCTTCCGGGTCCCAATCGCTAATCTCGCCGGCGCAACGAACGCGGAAAACGCTCGGATCGAAGCTTGTGATGCTGCCAATGCCACTCCTTTCCGCGAGAATTCCGTTCCAGAAATGATCGACGCCGATGCCGACGCACGTAATGGGACCGATACCTGTAATGACCGCGCGTCTTCGATTCATGCGGCTACCTTGTTTGCCCTCGCTTCGATGTAAGCTTTCATACAACGCAACGTTTTATTGGCGATGTTATGAATGAAAAAATCGCCGATGACCAGATTAACAATCGGCGCGAGCAAACGGATCCGAAATTGTAAGTCATGCGAGATTATCACCATGACGGCATCCGGCGTATCAGAGAAAGTCCAGACTACACGCATCCCTTTCGTCCAGGCTTTCAGATGATGAAAATGGATTTCGAGTCTGCTGCGATCGATGATTTGCTCCGAGGTCCACGAGATCGGAATCCCGGAGCGCCGCGCTGCCATCACGACGATGTTGCGATTGGCACCGCGCTCAAGAAATCGGATGTAGCGGTAATGCGGAAGGATTTTCGGCCACAGTTCCAGGTTTGCCGCTGTTTCGAAAATCATCATCTTCGGTGCCTGCATAATGATGGAGTTGACTTTGTGCATAGAAACGATAGCCCAGCGTCAGATGGAAACCCGCTTGGCCAGCGATGTTGCGCAACTTCCGCGGAACAGGCAACACTTCGTCTAAAACCATTTTGATGAAAGAGAAAAATCATCCCGCCAAGCATCAAAGAACACCCTGTCGCTGGCGCAGATCAATCTGCCTATTGCGATTTCGAAGGCAAGGGGATTGAACCCGTGCCCGTGGCGCGGACGCGACCGACGCAACTTGGCGTGGCTCGTCGGTGATTGCGGTTCAACCGCTACGGCAAGAGTTACCCTTCTCAATCACGACCGTGCCTTACATGGTCGGCTTCTCGCGCCAGCTGTGCCATATACGCAAAAAATGCTGGCGATTGGCCGATGAAGAGACCCATGTTGGTGAGGAATGTGAGAGCACCCATGGCGACGCCTTCTGTGTTCGTTGGTCGAATGATCGAAACAATAGGAAGACTCGTATCCAGGAACGGACACGGCTCGGGCATGATCAGGGCCTTGTCGAAAAGCTCGTCCTCCACCTCCAGATCCGGAAACGTCACCGACACTCCGGTTACCGGATCAACGGCAGTCAACGGTGGCGCATTACCCGCCACATCCGACCAGGTTTGAAAGTGCATTGTTTCCGTAGGTCCGATGCTGATCAGGATTCGCAGAACTTCGGTATGAGTCGCACGCTGCGCCAGTGACGGGTACAGGCTGTTGCCACCTTGTTCAATGGTTGGAAAGTGAAAAGCCGCCGTGTTCGCGATCGCCTGTAGGAAATTAGGATCCGTTGTATCCGCATCGGTCCTGGGAATTGCCGTATGCTGGTTTACCCCTAAAGTCGGGACGGCCTGCGGAAAGACGTGGTTTGGGTCAAGATCCGGGTTATGGCTGTCGTCGCGATAACGCGTCCACCAGCTGGTGTCGATCGTAAGTTGCGTCAAGTTAGTGAGCCGATGTCCGACCAAGTCTGGATTGACTCCCGTAGCGGTGCTGCCCATCAGAGCGCGAAACGCATCGAGATTTGCGGGAGCCGCTCCCTTGGAGACTAGGTACGCGTTGAGGAAGGTATGATGAGTGATCTCATCATCGGTGTTATCATGGATGTAGTCTTGCATTTCATCCTCAATAACCTCCAGGGCCTCAGTATAGTCTGGATTGCCACTGCCGCCTGGAACTTCGTCGTCCTGGATGCCGCCGAGTTCGTTGTATTGGATCCAAAAATCGGCCTCGAGTATCTCCAACGCCGCTGGGAACCGGAGCAGTGCAGCGTCTCCCTTTGTGAGGCCGCCACTTGCTCTTGCCGTTCGGGCGCCAGGTAAAAGTCCCACGCCGATTGTTCCTGCTCCTAGAGCGAGTGATTTGCCCAGGAAGGAACGACGACTGATAAAACTTCTCCGAGCTTTAACTCTTTCCTTCACGTTGTCCTCTGGAGGACGATTCTCGCTCTTACCAGAATCATTTGCTGTAGGTTTGGTTATTGCTTTCATGCCTGGAGAATCGCGGCAATTCGCGCTGTGCGCTGCATCGGAAAAGTTACACGTTTGTTACCGCCCGCGAGCCGCGCCAGGCGCAGTTAAGCGCAAATGTAAATCGATGCTACGGATTCGAACCTCCTGACTTCGTCAAAGCCGCCGAGGCGCTTTACCAAAAAACTAAACCCCGGCGGAGCTAGGAACTAAAGTCCCATAGACTATCCAACCGCTATCGCTTAAAGATCGCAATATGCCGAACTCATTGATCCGTCAGATTCGAACACTTACGGCGCTGTTTCTTGGCTTTTTGGCCATTTGTCTTTGCTATGCGGGAGCGGTTTCACACGGTAGTTCACCGTATTCGAACGCGTCCAACGTGACGGTGACTGTGCATTACCATCCGACTTTCGGAAGCCCCAATGATGCGCTGGTTACGCCTGGTGATAACGGTTATGTACTTGTCTCGGTCAGCGGGGTCGACGTATGCCATGACGAGAGTTGCGCGGGTGTTCAGGTTTTCAAAAAATCTGATTTCACGAACCCGTGCGGCGGCCAGGAAATTCTTTATTTTCCCCGGCCGACGATTCGTGGAGAGGCCGTGCACTCAGTTGATGGGATGCAATTTTTTCCGGGCCCGCTGCAAGTCAGTGTTGGTGCCGCGGTTGAGGAGCAGGGTGCCGAATTTTTTCGTCTGGCTAGTTTGAGTCAACCATGCGGCATAGCCGGCATTATCAATGTTCAACAGCCGCCGGTGATTCCGAACTGCTGTCATACTCATTGCCCACCTGGAACTTTCGACCTGGCCGTCACGCCTGATGGAGCACCAGAATATGCATTCGTTGCCAACGAATATGGGGTAATGCCCAATCCTCCCCCGGCTCCGTGCGGTACACCGACTCCCACTCCCAGCCCAGCACCTATTAACACTGGGGTGGGGACAATAGGCATCATTAGGGTGCAACGCGACCATGCCGGTGGATTTACGCATGGAACCAGGGCAATCGGGCGAAACCCGTACATATACATACCGGGCGGCAGCACTATTCCTGGAGTAACTATGTCGCATGATGGCAAGTATCTTTATGTCACAAGCGAAGGATCTGAAGAGGGTTTCTATCCAGGAACCCAGATCAGGTATCGGGATCCGACCAACATCGGAGACACCCAAAACGGTGTGGTCCTCTGCCCAGGTTGCCAGACAGGTGACTTTGGTAACTACTGCGATAACGAATCAGATGGACAGTTAGTACGAAACGGCCTGCTAACGGTTATCGATGTTCATAAAGCGAGAAACGGGGCCGGGCAGACTTCGATCGTAACCGTTATTGCCGCCGGATGTTCGCCAGTTCGGGCACTCGAAACGACAGACGGGAAATATGTTTGGGTTGCAGCGCGTGGTAAAAACATGCTATTGCCGACGGAACCGAGTGGGTATCAAGTTTTATCTTTCGATCGCTCGAAATTGGTGTCGGCTTCCCCAAACGACGCATTCGTCGGATATGGGGATAGTGGTGGCACAGCTCCTGTAGGCATGGCGTTATTTAACAACGATAACCTGTTGGCCGTGGCAAATTCCAACCGCTTTTATCGTAATAGCGAGTGCGTGGCGCACCCGGAGGATTGCACCGCGAGCGTGGCGATCTTAGACGTTAGCAACCCCGCGGCGCCGACCATCCAACAAATTATTCCGAATGAACATGATGCCTTCCCACGCAACGTAACGCTCGGACCAGATGGCTCTACGCTATATGTGCCAAATGCCGACGCAAAACGTCTGGAGGTGATCGAGACGTCCGTGGCGAACCATTGACTCCCGCGTAAGTACTGTAGGATCGCGTATTTTTTCATGCCTATAGATCAGCGTCACGTTGCGGCGCACGCTACTTTGGAAAGGTTACCTGCCTATTACCGGCGGAACTTCGGGATCGGCGCATCTCGGATTCTTCATACCGTGCTGCGGCCCCTACTGGCTGAGGAGAGATTCTTCAGAAGTGACGACGAGCGAACTCACGTCCAGATCCACTCTTCAAATATTTTTCGAACGCGCGCGCTTTCCTTGCAGATTTGAAGGCGACGGCCGTTTCTATTTTCCACGGTTTGTGTTTGGCGGTGTGCAAGCAATGTCCTCTGTTGTGGTCCAGCAAGCGCGTAGGCAGATCGTCCGTAATCCCTGTGTAATGAATTGAAGGATCGGTTTTGCTCGTCAACACATAAACATAAAAGAACCGTTGCATACAATCTGGCCTGCCAAGCCGTGGTCTTGGAGCATCTGATAAATAAGCACGATGTTCGTGGCCCGCCTACGTTTACTCCGGCGTGGCAGCCTGGCTTTACGCTGCGCTCCAAGCGAAGGCTGGAGCCTACGGGATTCGAACCCGTGACCTCCTCAATGCCATTGAGGCGCTCTACCAACTGAGCTAAGACCCCGTGTCAAGAATTTCCAATTGTAGATTTCAGATTGCAGATTGCAACCTGCCACTCAGATCAGCGCACCAAATGCCGTGATCACAAATGAGACGTGTATGCTGGTGGTTTTAATGCTCAAAAGTGACTGCGGATAAGCTCATTCGTTGACCTTGCGGGCGAGCAAATAATTTGTTCAAACCCTGAATACCTTTAAAGGCGTTTCAGTCAAAGCTTGCAACAAAGAGATATTTATGATGTTCAATTGGCGGAGTAGTTTATGAAACAAATTCGATTCTCGGCAATCTGTTTGGTCGCAGCGCTCTCGGGAAGCATCCACAGTGCCTCTGGCCAAGGATTCAATCCAACCGTGCAAAATGCTTCTTCGCCCGCGGTGACCAGCCGCGGAGCGGCAGTGGCCAGGCCGATTGCGAACACGTCAATGGTACCGCGCGTCGTTTCCACCCACACCAGCTTTAGCCCGCGAACGTTCAACTCATACGCGCCTCGGGTGGTCGCCCAGCCAGGAACGAATTTTCGGCCGAATAATTCATCTTTTCCGCGCTCGGTGAATCCTGCATTCGCAACGCCGAGGACGCAGCCGATCGCGCCGATTGGCGAGCCGCAAACGAATACACTTGATCCATCCATACGTACGAAGGAATTGCGCACTTTGGCGGCAATGCGCGGTCGACGCGGCTTGAGAACTGACAATGCCACGCTGGCGACAATAGACGCTCAACCTCACGCGACAGCTCAGGACCCGGTGATCCGACGTCAGCCGGAGACACAGGGCCCGGTTGAAGACACGGCGAGGACAAAATCGGGCAATAGGAACGATCGCCTCAGCTTTTCCGATGCGTTTCGCCGTCATCATCATGACTGGCATGATCGCAACTGGTGGCACGATCATTGTGACACGATCGTTTTCGTTACCACTGGATACTATTTCCTGGACGGAAGCTATTGGTATCCGGCCTTTGGTTACGATCCGCTCAATAGCTATTACGATTACGATGGGCCAATCTACACTTACGGCAATCTGCTCCCGGACGAGGTGATCGCGAACGTTCAAACTGCCTTGCAAGAGGCAGGCTACTACTTTGGGGCGATAACGGGCTCGTTAAGCTTTGAAACGCGAGCGGCTCTTGCGAATTTCCAACGCGATTACGGCTTGCCAATTTCCGGCGCAATTGACGAACCGACAGTCCAGACGCTGGGGCTGTATTAGCTTTCTTCCCCCGTTTTAGTGTAACTGCAACGTCCATTGGGCGGCACGATTGTCGGAAAACTGCGTCGCTTGCCCTACAATCAGAACTGCACTGCACAAAATGGTTGAATCGTTTAGGCGAGGGCGTGCCGAACTTTGTTTAGTTCACTGCTTCTTTTCCTCGCAAAGTTCTTGGAAGCGCTGATCGCCGCGCAGCGGATCGAACATGGGATCGAGCCGAAGTAATGCTGGAGTCAGCGGTGCACCTGGACCAAGCGCTCCCGCATAAGGTGTCGTCATAAGCTTCTGTAGCGCGGCAATAGCGCGATCGGCTTCTCCTAGCTGCGCTGCCACGCGAGCAAGGATCTCGTGCGCCGTACTTACCACGTCGCATGCTCTGGCATGCAGCACACGGGAACGCGGGCTGTGGTATCTCAAATCAGCCGAATACGGATCTGAAACTTTTCCGAAAAACAACGCGACGTTGGCTATTGCAGCGACCCCGTCGAGCCCAATTCAGGAGAAATTTTCCGTCTGCTAGCATAAAATCACGATTCGCTTGGTGCTGATCGACGGCGATCCCACGCAGAGCATTCGCATCGTCAATAGATCACGACCGTGATCAAGGGCAGAAAGATATACAATACGGCCGCAATTGAGAAGGCGCTCGGCATCGCGCCACGTCCAGCTACACATAGGGCAGTTTAATCGAAGGCCTCTCAACCTTGAGGGAACTTTTTCGCGCTGCGAGCGAGGCGAAAGTGGGCTGTGGCAAAAACACGAAGTGGCTCTTGTTCAATTCAAAGCAGCCCCAGAAATTTGCCCAGTGAAACATTGATTAATTACTAACACCAAGATGGAGGCATCATGAACAAAACAATTGTCACTCTCGCCTGTGTGCTGATCGCGCCGTTGGCATTTGCGCAGACGAGTTCGACGCATAAAAGACAAACAACAACAGAACCAGTAACGGTAACCGGAACGATCATCAAAATGACGACTGAGGAAGGCGCGGCCGCCAGTTATCAACCTTTTAAGACGCTGGTCGTTCGCGAGGACAGGTCGAATAATCCGGGCCGTTGCGTTCTCAACGGGCCTGGCCACGTTGTGAACAAGGCGGGTAACGTCGTCCAAACGGCGATCAAACCCGGCACTCGCGTGCGTGTTTATTACATAAACACAGGCGATTTGCGTATGGTCGATCGCGTGGTCATCGCAGACTGAGTCTGCTGCGCGGCCTAGGACATCACCAATAAAAGCCGCACGGTTCCACGAACCGTGCGGTTTTTTGGAGGATTGTGCGTGGTGACGCTCCGCTGTTTGTTTGATTCACGGCTGCTTTTCCTCGCAGAGTTTCTGGAAAGCGGGATCGGCACGCAAAGGGTCCCAGATCGGATCGAGCCTCAAGAGCGCCCGTGTAGCTGGCATTGGGCCGTAAAGCCAGCTAATGTACGGCGTTTGTAACAGCCGTGTGAGAGTTGAGATCGGGCGGCTAGTCTCGCCGAAGATCATCTGAATTAACGCCAGGACTTCTTGACGGGTAGGTCCGGATACTCGATCCTTAGCACTTGGTAAAAGCATGATTGCACGTTCCGCTTCGTTCAGGGCCGCGTCCTTCTCCCCAAGCACGGCGTTAGCAAGGGACAGCATTTGCGCAAAAAAGGAGTTATCTGGTTGATCTTTGTAGAGCGGCTTCAGCGTGTTGCAAGCCTCTTCAGCGGCAACTTTTGCCCCAGCGGTATCGCCTGCAAGGCGTAGAGCGAAAGCCAGTATTACCTCATTAATGCCCTTGTCGATCTCTGGCGCAAAGGGGAATTGAGTTCGTCGGGCTTGCAACAATCGAACGGCCTCAGCGTGGTTGCGTTCCAGTCTCAATTGAGTCATTTTGATTATGAAGGCATTCTCAGATGGAGTTTCCGCGTCCATTCCTGATAAAAATTTAGCGGCTTGCGCGAGGTTACCCTCGGCCTGATAAATGCTCGCCTTTACCGCCATCAGATCGGGATCGTTCGGGATAATGTCCAACGCTCGATCGTAGAGCTTTAGCGCGGCTGGGAATTGTCGAAGCATGGCGTAACTCCATGCCGTATCGCTAAGGAGGTCCAAGTTACGCGGGTCGAGCGCGAGGGCTTGCTCCCAGTAGGCAATGCTTTCATCCCAGTGTCCCTCGCGTCGGGCGACTCCACCGAGGGCATGTGGGATCTCGCTGCTACTTGGTAATATTTTGCTGACGCCATCGAACGTGGTTTTGGCAAGCCCGTAATCACGCAGCACCCAATATTGATAATAACCCAAGGCGAGCTGAGTTTCAGGCGAGCTCGGTTGGAGTTTCTGCGCATTCTCCAACGCACTTTGAGCCGCACTGCGGCGAGCGTCGGTTTTGTCCGCGCGGATGAAGTAAAGCGACGCGTCAGCACGAGAAAGTCGTGCCCAAGCGACCGCAAACTTGGGGTCAAGCTGCACCGCTCGCTCATAAGAATCGATTGCTTTTCTTAGGGGATCGTTCGAGTAGGCGCTACGCGCCTCAAAAGCCAGGCCACGCAAGTAAGCATCGTAAGCCTCCGGATTGTTTGTCGGCTTAACTGCCAAAGCTTGCTCCTCCCGACCGGTCAGCTTCGCTTGCAACGACTCCGCGATTCCTTTTGCGATCTCGCTCTCGATGCCAAAAATGTCCGTCAACTTACGGTCGTAAGTATCGGCCCACAGGTGCGTATCGTTGGCTGCCTGGATAAGGTTGACGTGGACGCGTACTGAGTTCCCGGCTTTTTGCACGCTACCCTCAAGGATGTTCGCGACGCCAAGCTGCTTGGCGATCTGGGAGATATTGGCAGGTTTGCTCTGATACTGCTGAGTTGATGTGCGCGAGATCACTTTCAAGTCTGCGATCTTCGCCAACTGCGTCAGGATTTCCTCTTGAATGCCGTCAGCAAAGTAAGCATTCGCCTTGTCCTCGCTCTGGTTTTCGAAGGGTAAGACGGCGATGCTCTTTTCGGGAATCGAAGCCGCATTACTTCCTTCGGCAGGTACCTGTGTACTTCTGGACGATATTCGACGAACAGAGATTGAAACACTAAGGGTTAACGCTACGGCCAACACAATTAATGCAACTACAAGCAGAAGCTTTGGCCATCGGGGCGGACTGATGGGACGAACCACGGCAGATTTGTAATTCCATTTTCGACGCTTGAGTTTCTCAGGAACCTGTGGATTGCCGAGGCCATCTTTGTAGAGATTAAACAGGTGCAGGCGCAGCCCGTGCTTCACCTCGCACTCGCCCAGATCCTTTAAGTACGGCTGCCAGTGCCGGTAATGGGCTAAATCTTCCGCTACGTGCGCGGACAAAAGGACATGCCCCGCGTCGCCGCAATCCATCACGCGCTGCGCGACGTTGAGTCCCGCCCCCGCCATGTTCGTCTCGTCGTTAACATCCCTGACCGGATTTACCGGCCCGCTGTGAATTCCCATCCGCACTTGGATGTGCGGATAATCTTGCAAAGCTCTGTTAATCTCGAGCGCACATCGCACCGGCTCTTCTGGACTATGAAAAAAAAGGAGCGCCATCCCATCGCCCATCGGCACGCGGATGAGTTTGCTGCTTGCTTCTGCAGCACGAAAAGACTGCGTTCCGTGCACGACTTGGTTCAACTCTTGCAGCAATTCAATCTGCTCGTTGACCAGCAACCTCGAATAACCAACCGCGTCGATTAGCAAAATGTGCGCGATCTCGAGCGGGAGATCCGGCTTAGTCTCCGCAGACGTGTCTTGGGGGTTCACCCTTTTACGAACATTAATATTACGCTCGCCTGCGGCCCGAGAGCAATAGCTTAGGATTAGGCTCTCCCAATAATGATACGTCAGAGAATCCTCATTAAACCCCAGTAAAACTGCACGATAGCGCGGTTTAATCGGAAAGCCTCAACCTTGTAAGGCAACTTCTTCGCGCTGCGAGCGAGGTGAAAGTCGTTGCGCCGCTTTAATTCGGCAGAGAAGTTCCGAAGATTCACTTGCTGTTACTTGTTAGGTCCGATTTGCTCCGGACCTGAGAGCAGTCGCTGGAAATCCGGACGGTTAAGGATGGGATCCGGCGAATCACAGCGTCACGCGATCCGAGCCAGACGTGCTGCGTATGCGGCGACAATCCCACCCAAAACGCTGCCGGCAATTACGTCGCTCACAAAGTGGTAGTTCATCGCCACAAGGCTCATCAGCATCGGAGCGCAGAGAACGATAACTATTGCTTGTACGGTTCGATTGCGATGCATCGCAATCAGCCACACCGTGGCGAACCCCAGGATTCTGCAGGCATGACCTGACGGAAAGCTGCCGATGTCGTCACCGCGCTGAAACGGATGGAAACCATACGTGCCGGTGCCGATAAGCGATGGATTATCGTGGGTCCAAGTCTCTGGCCAATAGCGACCGAACACGTCGCCTAACGATATGCGGAAGGTATCGGCAACGATTAAGCTGAGAAACGCGACAAGCAGCACCTTCTGCCAGTGCGGAAATGGTCTCCACGCCCGGCGAACCATTAGGATCGTCAACACCAAAGCCGACCAATTCTGAAGTTCTGGGGGAGGATAAGTAAGCCAGCGGAAAATTCGAAATTTGTTGATTTGGTGGTGATAAACAAAGAACGCTACCGGTCGATCAATCCAAAAGTAACACATCGCCACGGCAGCGACGCATAAGCCGGTAGCGATCAACGTGCGGCGCAGCAACTTGCGATAGTCGTATTCGGGCGTGGCTGAAGTGTGATCAAGACCCATCGCAAACTGCACAGTATGCAAGTAGATCAGGTATGGAGGCGTGCAGTCAACCAGTCCCGTTAGTTTAAGGTCGAATTCAGAGCATGCGCGATGAACTGCCGCGATTTAGGCTGAATTTGGAATATGCAACACGCTCTGAATTCACCTCGTCACGCGGAATTAGGATTCGCTTGATTGCTTTGGTCATAGCGCTTTAACAGAATGCCGTAGGAGGGATTTGACGAGACGAGGCTTTATCGGAACGATGGCAGTTGCGCCAGGAGCGTTTGTGATCCCAAGAGCATGGAAGGTGGCAAGCTAAATTTTCAAAATAGCGTGCCAGACCTGTTGCTGACCGGAAAGGAATTGCCCAGTTTCAAATTCGAACTGGAGAAATCGAAGGGCAAAGTTCTGGACAACAGTTTCGGGAAAGAAGCGACGGTCGAGCATCTCCGCGTGGTGAATCCACCGAATGGTCGAAGATGACGCACAGTCCGCGTTGTTTTAGTGTTGCGCATTACACTTCTATTCCATGCAAGAAAACGACATTAACCTGCGGGACGGCAGGATCGTTCGAGGCGAAGCTCCGCTGAATCTGGAGATGCCATTCGAAAAGCTGGAGGGCTTTCTCACGGCGACTGAATCGTTTTACGTTCGCACACATTTTCCGATTCCCTCCATCGATCGAGATGCCTGGTGGCTCCATGTCGAAGGAGACGTTGAGAATCCATTCGCCATCAATTACGAACAGCTGCTCGAATTAAGATCGGCGACGATTCCGGTGACGCTGGAATGCGCCGGCAACAATCGAAGTTGTCTCGAACCTAAGGTCAAAGGTGTGCAATGGGGACTTGGCGCAGTTAGCACGGCGGAGTGGACGGGCGTGCCATTGTCCATCCTGCTCGATCGGGCAGTTGTTAAGGCAACTGCGCGCGAAGTAATTCTCGAAGGAGCAGATCACGGCATGCTTAACGATCCGAAGAGCCCGCCGGGCGAACTAACATTTGCCCGCAGCATTCCTTTAGAGAAAGCGCGGAGAGACGTTTTTCTCGCCTACAAAATGAACGGTAGCGACCTTCCGCCTCCAAACGGTTTTCCGGTACGCGCGATTGTCCCCGGCTGGTACGCGATGGCGTCGATCAAATGGCTGCAGCGCATCATCGTCACGGATCAACCGTTCACCGGATATTATCAGACGATCGATTACGCTTACTGGAAGAGGCGAGAGCAAATGGCAGAGCTCACGCCGCTGACCGAAATGCAGGTCAAAGCGCAAATCGCGCAGCCGGCTGAAGGCGAAACTGTGCCGGCAAATTCAAGTCTGTGCGTTCACGGAGCCGCATGGACGAGCGATAGCGAAATCACGAAGGTGGAACTGAGCACGGACGGTGGATCGACGTGGAACGAGGCGAAGTTGCTAGAGGAACCGAAACAAAATGCGTGGCGGCTTTGGGAATTCAATTGGCAAACACCGGCTATGCCGGCAAAGCAAACGCTTATTGCGCGAGCGACCGATTCACTCGGACGAACGCAACCAGTGCAGCGCGATAGTGATCGCGGCACTTACATGATCAACCATCTGCTGCCCATTGAGGTAGAAGTGTGCTTGTAGCCACGGCGCTCTGTCGCCGTGCGGCGCCCCGACAGAGCGGGGCGGCTACAGTCTCGATCTTGTTGAAGTTCACCGAGCCTTCGCGTTAACTCCAGTCGTGTCGCTAGTCTTTAAGACCATCCAAACGGAAGGCATCGCAGAACTTTCTTATTTGGTTGGCGATGATGATGAAGGAATCGCAGCGGTGTTTGACCCGCGCGTGGACTGCGATGTTTACATCGAGGCGGCGCGCGAAGCCGGCGTGGCGATCACGCACATTTTTGAAACGCATATTCATGCCGACCTGATGAGTGGTTCGCGCGAGCTTTGTGCGCGACTTGAGTCGGCAAAGATTTACGCCAGTGGAGAAGGTGGCGCAGAGTACGGATTTGCGCCGGAAAAAATAAAAGATAGCGATCGATTTACATTTGGCGAAGTACTCGTGACAGCGCGGCATACTCCGGGCCACACGCCAGAGCACATTTCCTATTTGCTTGCTGAGGCTGACCATCCGGACGAGCCGTGGGCCGTGCTCACAGGAGATTCGCTGTTCGTTTCTTCTGCCGGACGTCCCGACCTGTTGGGCGAAAAACACACCAAGCAACTTGCCGAACAACAATTCCACACGCTGCGGGATTTTTATTTGAACCTGCCGGATCACGTAATGATTTACCCCAATCACGGCGCCGGCTCACCATGCGGGGCCGATATCGGTGCACGGTTGAGCAGCACGATCGGTTACGAGCGGAAATTCAATAAATTTCTGCGATTTACTAACGCGAAAAGCTTCACTGACTACGCAATCAAAACCGCGCCACCGGTGCCGCATTACTACCCGATCATGAAAAAAGTGAACGCGGAAGGTCCGAAAGTGCTCGGAAATCTTCCGCGCGTTCCCGGGCTTCCTCCTAAAGCTTTTAAAGATGCGATCGAAAAAAAGGCTGGCGTCCTTGTTGATGTGCGCAACATGCTCGGCTTTGGCGGCGGGCACATCGCGGGCGCGCTCAACATCGGCGGCACACCCATTCTCTCCATCTGGGCAGGCTGGATGCTCGATCCTGAAGAGCCGATTCTTCTCGTGCTCGAAGATGACGACGATCTTGAGAGAATTGTGCGTTTGTTTGTTCGGACCGGATACACGAAATTCGCCGGCTATTTGATTGGCGGAATGAAAGCGTGGCACGCAGCGGGGTTTCCGCTGCAACGGATCGGGCAGATGAGTGTCCACGAGCTGAACGATCGAAAATCTTCTTTGCAGGTGATCGATGTGCGTTCGCCTGGTGAATGGAAAAAGGGCCATGTGCCGGGTGCGCATCACATCTATGTGCCGGAGCTCAATAATCGAATTGGTGGACTTGACCGCAACAAGCCGACCGCAATTTACTGCGGGAGCGGATATCGCGCGAGCATCGCCACGAGCATCTTGAAGCCGCAAGGATTTAACGAGCTTTGGAATGTCCCCGGCAGTTGGGAGGCGTGGAAAAAGGCGAAACTGCCAGTTGAAGGGGCCAACAGCGAATGAACGGCGCGATAGCACTGCCACGCCGATCATTTGGCGAAACGATGCGCGCCGACATTTGGTGGTTGCAACCGCTGCTGGTCTTTCTCGGATTATCGGTCTTTATCGTTTATTCCACGTGGGCGGCGTTTCAGGGCAAGAATTATTTTGTTGGTAATTACATCTCGCCATTTTATTCGCCCGAAATTTTCGGCGATTCGCCACATAGTTGGTTCGGACCAAAACCTGGTTGGTGGCCAGGCTGGCTCCTTTTCTCACCTGCGCTTTTGGTTCTGTGGGCGCCCGGCGGGTTTCGGGTAACGTGTTACTACTACCGCGGCGCGTACTACAAAGCGTTCTGGGCCGACCCGCCGGCGTGCACTGTCGGTGAACCACGCAAGAGCTACTGGGGTGAGCGTTCGTTCCCACTCATCATGCAGAATGTGCATCGATATTTTCTTTATCTGGCTCTTTTTTTTCTAATCGTGCTGTCAATCGACGTTTGGAAGGCACTGTGGTTTCCTGATGGATTTGGAATTGGAATCGGCACGATTGTTCTGGCAATCAACGTTGTTTTGCTCGGCGGCTACACGTTTGGCTGTCACTCGCTCCGACATCTGGCTGGCGGATTTCTGGATCAATTTTCCCGGACGCCGACATGCTATCGCGCTTACACGTGCGTGACCTGTTTCAATCGCCGCCACATGCTTTGGGCGTGGCTAAGTTTGTTCTGGGTGGGCTTTGCGGATCTGTATGTGCGCCTGTGCGCAATGGGAATCTGGCACGATGTGAGGATCGTTTAAGGGTTGAAGCGGCTCAATTTTCACACTCGTCGAGTCTGCAACGGGTTGGTTCCCCAACGCTTTAACGCTTCAACGGTTTAACGCTTCAACGACACGATGCCCGACTACGAAACTTTCGAATACGACGTTTTGGTGATTGGCGCCGGCGGCGCGGGGTTGCGCGCCGCAATTGAGGCTTCGGCTGCCGGTGTTCGTGTTGGACTCGTTTGCAAATCGCTTCTTGGCAAAGCGCATACTGTAATGGCCGAAGGCGGAATCGCAGCGGCGCTGGCCAATGTCGATGAGCGCGATAATTGGAAGGTGCATTTTGCCGATACGATGCGGGGCGGTCAGTATGTCAATCAATGGCGCATGGCCGAGCTGCACGCGAAGGAAGCGCCCGATCGCGTGCGCGAGCTTGAAGCATGGGGTGCCGTTTTCGATCGCACGAAAGACGGGCGAATTTTGCAAAGACATTTTGGTGGGCACAAATATCCGCGGCTGGCGCATGTGGGTGATCGTACCGGCCTCGAGATGATCCGCACATTGCAAGATCATGGCGTTCATCAAGGCATCGACGTACATATGGAGCACACCGTTCTTTCGCTGCTCAAAGACGGCGACCGCGTGGTTGGCGCCTTCGGGTATGAGCGGGAGAGGGGCCGTTTCAGAATTTTTCGGGCCACGGCAGTGGTGTTGGCCACGGGCGGGATCGGCCGCGCCTACAAAATCACAAGCAACAGCTGGGAATACACCGGAGATGGACACGCGCTGGCATACGAGGCGGGTGCGGAACTCATCGACATGGAGTTCGTTCAATTTCATCCCACCGGAATGGTCTGGCCACCGAGCGTGATGGGAATTCTGGTGACCGAAGGCGTGCGCGGCGAAGGCGGAATCCTGCTCAATAAGGACGGTAAACGTTTCATGTTCGAAGCGATCCCCGAAAATTATCAAGCCCACACTGCGGATAACGAGGAGGAGGGCTGGCGCTATTGCCAGGGGCACAAGGACGCGCGCCGGCCACCCGAGTTGCTAACGCGTGATCACGTCTCGCGCTGCATTGTGCGCGAAATCAAAGAGGGCAGGGGGAGTCCGCACGGCGGCGTTTATCTCGATATTTCGTGGATCAAACAAAAAATGGCGAGTGCCGCCGAACACATCAAGCGGAAACTCCCGAGCATGTATCATCAGTTTAAACAACTCGCGGACATCGATATCACCGAAGAGCCGATGGAAGTCGGACCAACCACCCACTACATCATGGGCGGCGTGCGAGTTGATCCCGATACACAAATGACGCGTCTGCCAGGATTATTCGCTGCCGGAGAATGCGCAGCAGGCATCAACGGCGCGAATCGTCTCGGGGGAAATTCGCTTTCAGATTTGTTGGTGTTCGGAAAACGCGCGGGCAAATTCGCGGCAAAGTTTGCAAGGGAAAATTCGCCAGGCAAGATCAGCAAAGATCAGGCGGACATCGTCGCACGAGAAGCTCTCGATCCTTTTGAGCGAAATGACGGGGAGAATCCTTATGAAATCCAAAAGGATTTACAGGAGCTAATGCAGGACAACGTCGGGATCGTGCGCACGGAATCAGAAATGCAAGATGCGCTCAAGCAGCTGCAGCAATTAAAAGAGCGCGCGAAGCGCGCGGGCGTAATTGGCCATCGCGAATACAATCCGGGTTGGCAGACTGCCCTTGACCTAAAGAATCTCCTCACCGTGTCAGAGGCGATCACGCTCGCTGCTCTGGAAAGAAAGGAAAGTCGTGGCGCCCAATTTCGCGAAGATTGTCCTGATAAAGAAGAGCGCTTCTCGAAAGTGAACACGGTCGTTTCAAAATCTGCGGCCGGATCGATGCAAATCCGATTGGAGCCCTTACCGGAAATGCCGGAATATTTGAAGCAGGTGATCGAGGAAAATCGGTGAAGCGATGAAGAGCTAAAGCGATGAAGCGGACCGAAAGTGAAGCGAAGCACTATCAGACGTTTGAGGATTTGGAAGTTTATCAGGTTGCGCGTGAATTTCGAAACGCGATGTATCGCGTCACGAAGCGATTGCCGGATGAGGAGAAATTCGCGTTGGCAAATCAGGTTCGGCGAGCCGCCGTATCGCTTACCAATAATATTGCCGAAGGACATGGGCGCTTTCATTTCCTTGAGCAAATCAAACTTATGCTGCAAGCTCGCGGCTCACTCGAGGAGTTGCTGGACGACCTGAATGTTTGCGAGGACGAAGCGTATTTGCCGAGGAGCCAGATTGATGGACTCAAGCAAGAAGCTTGGCGAGCACATAAATTGATTAACGGCTACATTCGTTTCCTGCGGACGCGACAAACGAAGGCGGGCGCACGCGGGAGGACTAAGGCGAATACGGGTCGATTGGTCCCTTTGCTCAAAAATGAATACGCTTAAACGGTTCATCGCTTTAACGCTTTAACGATGAAAACAGCCGTTTTCAAAATCTGGCGCGGTGACGCGAACGGCGGCGCGTTTCGTGATTACGCGACCGAATGCACAGAAGGCATGGTCGTGCTGGATGCGGTGCACGATATTCAACGGACGCAAGCGCCTGACCTTGCATGTCGATGGAATTGCAAGGCAGGCAAATGCGGGTCCTGTTCAGCAGAAGTCAACGGCATGCCAAAGCTGATGTGCATGACGCGGCTAAGCGAGGTGCCGTTGGAAAGGCCGGTGACGATCGAGCCGATGAAAGCTTTCCCGGTCATCAAAGACCTGGTCACAGATGTCTCGTGGAACTTTCGAGTGAAAAAGAAAATCAAGCCGTTCAAGCCCCGAGCGCCCGACGCGCGAGACGGCACGTGGCGCATGCAGCAGGAGGACATCGATCGTGTGCAGGAATTCCGAAAATGCATTGAATGTTTTCTTTGCCAGGACGTTTGCCACGTACTGCGCGATCACCAGATGCACGAGAAATTCATTGGACCACGATTCCTGATTCACGTCGCCGCGTTGGAGATGCATCCACTCGATACTGAAGATCGGATCGAAGAATTGCGAAACACGCAGGGAATCGGCTACTGCAACATCACGAAATGCTGCACGAAGGTTTGCCCAGAAAGCATTCAGATCACGGACAACGGCATTATTCCCTTGAAGGAGCGGGTGGTGGATGACTTTTACGATCCGCTGGGATGGTTCTGGCGAGGACTGAAGAAATTGTTAAATCGCTGAAAAGCATGAGCGAACTGAAACGACTGCATAAGGACGCAATCCCCGCCGCGCTGGAAAAGGCGGAGCGTTACCGTTTGCTCAACGAACCAGGCGAAGCCGAAAGCATTTGCCTCGATATTCTCCACGTCGATCCGGAAAATCAGCACGCAATTATCACACTTTTGCTCGCGTTGACCGACCGTTTCGAGAAGGGCTACGGCGTTAGCGATTCGCAAAGCAAAGAATTGCTGGCGCGACTCAACTCGGAATACGAGCGCGCCTATTATTCTGGAATAGTGGCGGAACGTCGCGCAAAGATGAAACTGCGGCAGCACACACCGGATTGCCGGTTTCAAGCGTACGATCTTCTGCGGGAGGCGATGAGCTGGTTCGAAAAAGCCGAACCGCTTCGCCCGCCAGGTCATGACGATGCGATTCTGCGCTGGAACACGTGCGCGCGAATCATCGATCGAAATAAACTCGTTCCGCGCGCGGAAGAAGAACGGATCGAATTCCCTCTTGAATAACGATACCCGCTTCACTGCGTGCCGCGCCGTAGCGTTGCGAAGGCGGGTGCGAAGTGCATTTCGCTTGCCGCAACAGCGCGATACTCTCACGTCAACGTGAGGGCAGCCGAAGGCAAGTTTGCTCGCTTCGAGCACGCAGGTTGGCAGCGCGTGGCCGACAAATACGATTCGGCGTGGTCGTCGCTAACTCGGCAATTCATTCCTAATCTGATCGGCGCCGCCCAAGTTTCACCGGGCATGTCGGTATTGGATGTCGCGTGCGGCCCCGGTTATGTGTCTGCCGCAGTGAAAGAGTTAGGTGCTGTTCCAACTGGAATCGATTTCTCTGAGAAGATGATCGCGATCGCAAAGGGAATGTTTCCGGCCATTTCGTTCATCCAAGGCGATGCTCAGAATCTGCCGTTTCGAGACGCCAGTTTTGATCGGGTTTTGAGTAACTTCGGTTTGCTCCACGTCTCACATCCCGAAATGGCATGTGCGGAAGCATGTCGTATTTTGAAATCGAAAGGGAGATTTGGTTTCAGCGTCTGGGCGGGGCCGAAGAAGAATCCCGGCGCCAGGATCGTGAATGACGCGATTGAAGCGTACGCGGACTTGGATGTCGGCCTACCCGAAGGCCCGCCGCACTATCTGTTCGGTCAGAGCGAAGGGTGCCGTAACGTACTGGAACAAGCCGGCTTTGATGGCGACTCAATGAGCTATGAGACGCGTGGAGTGGAATGGCATCTTCCAACTGCGTCGTATTTCTTCGAAGCAGAACGCGATGCAGGCGTGCGCACGGCCGGACTTCTGGCGCGCCAATCGCCAAAAAGATTAGACGCGATTCGTATCGCGATTGAAAATGGAATGAGGCAGTACGCGAAAGGCAACGAGTTCGTTTTGCCGATGACGGCACACGTCGTCGTCGCCACGAAAAGGTAGGGTTTCAGCCGATTGGCGCGACAGCCAATGGTCTTCGGCGTTTCCGCCAGATCCAACCCGCTGATAAAGAACAATAGGCTTCGCCCTCGCTAATTACCTTTACATGATCGCGCCGCCGCAGCTTGACCCGGCCCCCGCGGTGCACCCGAAACAATGATTGCCCGTTATGATCTCACGACTTTCGAGTAAGTCCGGATCGATCTCCCACAGAAAGAGCGGTTTGCTCCCGCCATTGCGTGACCATTGCAGCCCGAGCTGCTGATTAAAATCGCAATCGTAAACTTCTCCGCGCCAGCCCACGCTGATGGTGTTGCGACACATCAAACCATCGATCGTTGCGGGGTTAAACGCCTGAATCAGCAGCTCCATGTATTCGTCGAGTTTGTTGTTATGCCACAGGTAACTCGCGAACCGGCCGATCGGAAGATTCGTAAGGGTGTAGAGATTGTTAAAAACAATCCCGAAATGTTTCTTGAGCTCCCGCTTGTAATCGGCTTCAAGCTCCGCCTGCGACGGCGGTAAAAATGCGCCGACCGGATTATAAATGAGATGCAACGGCAGTTCCGATTCGATTCCGTAGCCTAACGAGTTAAGCAGTTGCAGAGCAGCGATGCTGCCTTCAAAAACACCTTCGCCGCGTTGCGCGTTCACGTTTTCCGCTGTGTAGCACGGCATCGACGCAATAATCTCTACCTTATGGTTTGCGAGAAACGATGCCAGGTCTTCATAACCGCGCTCGAGCAAGATTGTGAGATTGCAACGATTAATCACGTGGCGGAATGGTTGCAGTTTTTTCACTCGCTCGATGAAATAACGAAAATCGGGAATCATTTCCGGCGCGCCTCCCGTGAGATCAACGGTTGGAATGTCAGTCCTAGCCAACCAATGAATGATTCGGTTAATGGTCTCCCGCGACATGATTTCCTTGCGCTTCGGTCCGGCATTCACATGGCAATGCACGCAAGTCAGATTGCAGAGCTTGCCCACATTGACCTGAAGAATCTCGGGACGCGCGTGGCGCAGGACCACATTTTCCTGAGCAAGTCGGGCAGCAAACCGGTTCACAAATGGAAAAACTTTGTGCCCCAATAGATCGAACCACCGAGAATTGCGGCGCATGGCACTGTGATCAGCCACGAAAGAACGATCGCGCTTATCGCACGTGGATTTGCTTTGCCGGTTGTCAGGCCAATTCCGAAAAGCGAGCCGACAGACATGTGCGTCGTAGAAACGGGCAGCCCGAACAGGCTGGCGAGCACGACAAGAATCGCAGTCGTAAGATTTGCCGTGAAGCCCTGACCGTGATTCATCGCCGTAATTTTGTGGCTCATCGTTTCGGCGACGCGGCGCGCGCTCAGTAATCCACCGACCGCTATTGTCGTTGCAACGGCTGCGAATCCCCACCGAATGTCGAACGCTTTCCACAAGAGCAGAAGCGCGACAATTTTCGGCGTATCGTTTAAACCGCGTGCGAAGCTGACGGTTCCGGCGCTGAGAAAATGCGCGGTGTCGACGATTTGCTGTGAAGTGAAGCCGAGGAAATGACCGCCGTAGCGTTCGCGGCAGTTCTCCAGCTCATCCACCGTCAAATGCGATGGATGAGAAACGGCACGGAGCGCGAGCAACGAGTTCGGCTGTGGCATGGCGACGATGCGCTGCCCCTCTCCGAGGCAAATACACCATTCTTTGGTGGTTCCGGTCACGACTCGAAGCGCGTGAAACACCATGTAAAGAAGCCCGGCGATTACGCTCGCGAGCACCGGACTGAGCAACAGCGGCAGAACAAAACCCTTTCCCAGCGCAGCCAGATTTACCTCCGACCCAACCGACACGAGACCGCAGCCGAAAATGGCACCCGTCAAGGCGTGTGTGGTTGAAATTGGAAAGCCGGTGAGCGTAGCGAGAATAACAGTCAGCCCAGCACCAACAGCCACGGCAAGTAGAAAATACTCCGAGCTGGCAAGATGATCGGGCACGATCCCTTTGCCGCTGAATTTTTTGAGCAGCGTTTGCGCAAGAAAGATCGACATAATCGATCCCGCGAAAGTCGTAATCGTTGCCCAAGAAATGGCAGTGCGATAATTGCAAGTCCGGCTCCCGAAGAGCGAGGCGACGCCCTTGAAGTTGTCATTCGCGCCGTTGGAATACGCGAGAAAGCAAGTCGCCAGAAAAAGAAGGGCGAGATACATCAGCTAGCGAAATCGTTCGGAGTTAACAGCCGCCGCCGTCGCAGCATTTGTTGTTTGCTTCCGTGGTCGCGTTGTAATCCTGACCTTTCGTTTCCTTCGGATGGCGCAGCGAAGTGCGCGAACAATCGAACGGCCTCGCCTCGCTCAATGGAAGATCGACAATCGGATCAACGAACTCGAAAAAGTCGCGATACGGCGCTTTCTTGTAGAGATTGTAGGTCTTGTCGCAAACGGCGTAGCGCTTGCCGCGCTCCATCCGATGATCGTCGTCGTCGAGCACTTCCTTGAACGGGCCGCGGTAGATCGCGGCCTGGTTCCGTTCGAAGCATTCGCCCTGCTTTCCCTTGAACGCTTCGATCGTCAGGGAGCGAAATTCAATTCCTTGGACGGTGCGCCATGGATCGGTATCGCGCTTCAAGATTTGAATTCCGTAAAAGCCGGCCTTCTCAAACGCGGCGAGGAAACCTTCTTCAGTGAAGGCGCCAGAAATGCAGCCGCTCCAAAGCTCCGGATCGTTCTGCATCTCTTCTGGCACTTTTTCGTCGCTCACGATGTCTGAAATCACCGCGCGTCCGCCTTTTCTCAAAACGCGGAAAATTTCATCGAAGAGTTGCCGTTTGGATTTCGGCTCGACCAGATTGAGCACACAACTGGAAACGACCACGTCGATCGAATCGCTTGCGATCAATGGATGTTTGACGCGCAGTTCTTGCGCGAGCTCGTCAGCCGCGAGAAATGACGCTGCATCGGTGATCGGATTGCGTTTCAATTCTCGATCTAACAATTCGAGATCAAGTGCCAAATCCTGGATGCGGCCCTTTCGAAATTCGACGTTCGCGTAGCCGAGGCGTTCTGCGACGACCGGCGCGTTGCGTCGCGCCACCTCGAGCATTTCATCCGTCATATCGACGCCAATCACTTTCCCGTCTGGCCCCACGATTTGTGCGGCGATAAAACAGATTTTTCCGGCGCCGCTGCCCAGATCGAGAACTATTTCGCCCTCACGCAGATAGCGTGACGGATCGCCGCAGCCGTAATCACGCTCGATCACTTCCTGTGGAATGACGCTGAGATATGCCGATTCATAGTTAACCGGACAACAAAGTTTCTCCGCGAGCTCTTTTGCTCCCGCCGCGTACCGCTGGCGGACGACGGTTTCCTTGCGAGTACCTTCGATCATCTTGATGCGAAGCTTTAGCAGATCGCTTTATTCCTGAAAAGCTCGCAATTCGATTGTTGATCTTTCGTCCGGCCTGCGGACGAAAATTACTTCGGCGAAAACCGCGAACTACGCCTTGATTTGGGTAGAAGAGCGGAGGTCGGCGGGGAAAGCCGGCCAAGCGCGCGCAACAGCCCGTACTGAGTTTTGTTGTAGTCGGCGACGATGTTGACATAATCGTTCCGGACACGAGACAATTCCTGTTGCGCCAAAATTGTTTCGAGCACGACGCCCACGCCGAACTCCTTACGTTCCTGCGCCAGACGCAAAGCTTCTGCCGCATCGGAGAGCGATTGTTTTGCCGTCGCGATCTGATCGGCGAGCGATTGGACGCGCGTCCGGTTGGTTATGACTTCGTTCGCGACTTGATCGATCACTTTGTCGGTTGTGAGCGCAGCGCCGCGCACGCGTGCCTGCTGAGCGTGGATATTTCCGAAATCGAAGAGGCCGCCTGGACCGATGCGCCAATTGAGCAGCGCCACATAGTCCTCGGATTCGCCGAAGCGTCCGGTGTCGCTGTCTTTTCCGCCTCCGAGTCCGCCGAAAAAAGCCTGGCCACCAACGGCGGGGATCAATGGACCGTAAATCGCGCCATTCTTGGCATGTTGAGCCGCGCTCAGAAATGCGGCGCCTTGTTGCGTCTCGGGGCGCGTTGCCAAAGCTTGCGAGACGAGATCGCCGAGCGGCTCCTTCGCAGAAATAATCGAGAGGGGCATGACGCTCGCATCCCGCGGCATCAGCTCGACCGTTGGATCGAGATGCAAAATCTGGACGAGTTTCGCGGAAGCGAGCCGCACATTTTCCTGCGCTCGCCGCAAGGCAATTTCGTCGCGCTGTTGCTGAACTTTGACGCGCAGGGCGTCGCCCTTAAAAGCAATGCCGGCGCTCATCGCACGATCGATCTGCGCTGCGTAATCAGTCGATGCCTGCAATGCCTCCCGCGCGATTCCCACCGCTTCATGGGCCGCCGCGAGATCGAAATATCCGCGCGCCGCAGTCAGGATCGTCTCCTCCGCTTGCGCATCGAGACCGTGGCGAGCTGCTTTTGTAAGTTGATGGGCTTCGAGCGATTTGAAAATTGCGTTGCCGACGTCGGTTTGCGCGAAAACAGTCCCGCCAGGCGCGTAACTCTGTTTGTGGACTTCTTCGATTACGCCCTCGGTGTTCTGGATCAAGTTATCATGGCGACGATACGTGACGCCGGGCGCAATCCACGGAAAAAATCGTTCAATCGCGCTCTCCTCCTCCGCATGCGCCTCGGCCAGTTTTTCGCGCGCAAGCTGGATGTCGATGTTTCGCGCGCCGGCCAGCCGCAAGGCTGTCGGCAAATCGATCGTCAGCGATTCCGCACGTCCATTTGGTTCGGCCGCAGCAGCGAACCGGACGAGTGCGCCAAAGATCGCGACAGCGAAACACCAGCTCTTCATTTGCTTTCGATCGCTTGAACCTTTTGTCCGTCGGTCACGGATTGTTTGCCCGCAACAATGACCGCATCGTTCAGACCGCAACCTTTGAGAATTTCTACGTTTACGCCGTCATCGAAGCCGGTGGTGAGAGCGACCTTGAGCGCTTTCTTGTCGCGCACGACAAAAACGCTGTTCTTGTTCTTTTGAATGACGAGCGCTTCGGCGGGAATAAGCAGCGCGTTTTCTTTTTTTTGCAGCTCGATCTCGACGGCGGCCCACATCCCGGGTCGCAGCGCGAGATCGGGATTGGAAATTTCAATTTCGGTCGCCATTGTTTTGGTCGATTCATCCAGCGCGTAGGAAAAACGCGTGATGGTGCCCTGAAACGTGCGGCCGGGAAGTTCATTCACGGTCACCTTCACCGGCAAATCTTTCTTAATGAACGGCGCCTCAGTGTCCGGGATCGCCACGTCGATGCGCACCGTGCTGAAATCCATCAACGTCACCACGGCTGCGCTTTTCGACGTGCTGCTTGACGTGGCCGCGGGAATGAGCGCGCCCGGATCGACCCAGCGTTTCGTGATCACGCCGGAAAACGGCGCGGTGATTTTCGCGTAACTGAGCAGCGTTTCGATACGTTGGAGGCCGGCAACCGCCACGCCCGACTTCGCCTTCGCTGCGTCCACAGTTTGCGGCACCACCAAATCGGAAGCTTTTTTCTGCGCGTCGGTCATGCGTTTGTAATCAAGCTGCGCCGCCTCGGCTTCCGCCTTCGCTTTGATGAGGTCCGCCAGCATCTCGGGCGCTTCGATTTCGGCGAGCAGCTCGCCTTCCTTTACGCTGTCGCCCTTGTCCACGTTGATGGTTTTCAAGTAACCGGCGACTTTTGCGTAGAGCGTCGCTTCCTGGTATGCCATCACATTTCCAGGCAGCGTGACTTTGTGAACAATCTCTCCACGTTTCGGACGGATTGTTTGCACCGACATCGCTGGGGTTTGCGGCCGGAACCATTCGCAGCCGTTTTGAACAGCAAACACAGCAACGATGACCGCAACGGCACAAAGATTTTTCATGAAACCGCGACCGCTTTTTCGCGTTTGAACAAGACGTAGAGCACCGGCACGACGAAAAGCACGAGAACGAGCGCGGCAAGAATTCCGCCGACTACCGCGCGAGCGAGCGGGATGTTCGCGCCGCCAAAAAGCGCCATCGGCATGAGACCGAGAATTGCGGCGAGGCCGGTCATTAAAATTGGACGGAGACGAATCGTGGCTGCTTCGGCAATCGCGTCGCGCGGAGTCTTGCGCTCATTTTTCTCAGCGGCCTCGACCAGGATGCGGTTGGCGAAATCGACCATCAGCACGCTGAAACTCACCACGATCCCGACCATCATGATGATCCCCATCATCGATTGGATGCTCAGAAATGTGTGGGTGAGAAAAAGCATCCATGCAACGCCGATCAAACCGAGTGGGACGGCGAACATCACGATGAACGGATCGAGAAACGAACGGAACTCGACGATCATCACCAGATAAACGAGCACGATGGCAAGCAGGAAGCCGAAGCCGAGCGACCTAAACGACTCGTGCATCGTTTGGACTTCTCCGCGTATTTGGATGGAATAGCCCTCGGGAACTTGCGCGCGATCTTTCTTGATGTTGTCAATGTAACGCTCAATGTCGCCCACCACTGAGCCGACATCCCGGCCGCGCACGTTCACGAAAACGTCGGTCACACGCGTGATGTTGAGATGATTGATCTCCGAATAAGCTGTGCCGCGCGAAAATTTTCCGAACGTTCTCAGCGCCACGGGCGTCGTCTGATTTTTTCCCGTGATAGGAATGTCCAAAATCGTATTGATCGACTGGATGTCGTTTTCCCGATATTGCGCCCCGATGAAATAATGGTTGCCGTTTTTCTCATCGATCCAGAATGAAGGCGCGAAGTTGATCGAGCTATTGAGCGCGGTGACGATATTTTTGACGACTTCCTCCTGCGTTAACCCGACCTGCGCTGCTTTCACGCGGTCGATGTCGATGTTGATCTGCGGAGCGTCGAGTCGCTGTTGAATGCGCACGTCCACCGCGCCCCGCACCGTTTCGGCGTGGCGCTTGATTTTTTCGGCGATCTCGTGCGCGACTTCGAGCTTGTTGCCTTCAACTTGAATGTTGATCGGCGCGGGCAATCCGCCGTTCAGTGCAGCGCTGAGCATCCCGCCGGTGTCGAAGTTGAATTCGATCCCTGGAAATTGCTGCGGCAGTTTTTTGCGCAGTTCATCAACGTAGAAAAAAGTCGAACGCGCATGATGCTGGGCGAGCTGCACAAGTACGAACGCGTCCTGCGGGCCTGAGTTCGGCGTGTACGCTGCCGGCCAGTCGAGTAAGATTCCGATGTTTGAGACGATCATCTTGCGTTCCTTCTCCGGGATGACTGCGCCAATCGCTTTTTCCACTTGCGTCACTAGCTCCTCGGTTTTTTCTACGCGCAGCCCAGTTGTCGCGCGGACTTTGACCGCGAACTGGCCGGCATCGGTCTGCGGGAAAAGCTCCGTGCCAATCAGTTTGAAAATGAACATCGACAGGATAAACAGCGCGGCGGTCGCGCCGAGCACGAGCCGCCGCATTTGCAGAACGCGATCCAGGGCATCGGAGTAGCGGGCGCGCACCCGCTCGAACCATTCAAACCAATCCTTACCCGACGCTTCGCGTTCTCCTCTCTCTGAGGAAGAGGATTGAGGTGAGGGCGAATTCGTCTTCGCGGTGCGCGTGAAAAATCTTGCGGCTGAGACGGGCACGAATGTCGAGGCGAGCAATCGGCTCGTCCAAATCGCGAAGATCACCGCCAGGGCCAGCGGCATAAACAAGAACTTCCCGATCCCGCCCATGAAGACGATCGGGAAAAACACGACACTGATCGTGATGGTGACAATCGTCAGTGGCCGCATCACTTCGCTGGCGCCGATGAGCGCGGCCTCGCGAGGCGACGCGCCCAACTCAAGATGCCGTGCAGTGTTTTCCAAGACGACAATCGATTCGTCGATGAGCAAGCCGATGACGACGGCGATGCCGCCCAAGGTCATGGCATTGAGCGTTTGCCGCGTAAAATACAAACCGATTAGCGAGCCGAGCACTGCGAGCGGCAACGCGACGAGCACGATGCCAGTCGGGCGCGCGCTGCCGAGAAAAATGAACACCATCGCGGCTGCGAGCAGAAAACCGAGAGTTGCTTCCTGCACGAGATTGCGGATGGCCTGACGCACGTAAACCGATTGATCCATCACTACGTCGAGGTTGATGCCTTTGATGCGCTCGAGGATCGGTTTGAGCTGCGCTTTGATGCCTTCAACCACGGCGATCGTGTTCGCGGCCGGCTGACGGTAAATCGGGATATACACCTGCCGTTTGCCCTGCACGCGGACGATGTTGGTCTGGATTTGATGTGAATCTTCGACCTTTGCAACGTCGCGGATATACGTCGGCGGCCCGTTGCCGACGCGCAGCGGCAAATCATTGAGCTGCGCCACTGCCGGCACCATGCCATTGGCGTTGATCTGGTAGTCGAGCGCGCCGAATTTTGCGTTGCCCGTCGGGATCATTACGTTGAAGTCGCGGACGGCATTGATCACATCGAGCGGCGACAGCCCGCGCGCTTGCGCTTTCAGCGGATCGACATACGCGAGGATGCGCCGCAATCGGCCGCCATAAACCGCAGGCGCGATCACGCCGGTGATCGCTTGCAGACGGTTGCGCAAGTCGAAATAGGCAACGTCGTAAAGTTTCGTTTCGTCAAACTGCGGACTCGACACGCTGATCAGGCAAAGTGGAATCGTCGCGGTAGGATCGAACGGCATTACCATCGGTGGGATCGTGCCGGGCGGGAGATAAAACAGATCGCTCATCGCCAGTGACGTGACCTGCGACATCGCGGTGTTTGGATCGATATCTTCACGGAAGAAATCCTTAACGATGCTCACACCGACCATCGATTTCGCCTCCTGTCGCGCGATGCCGTTAGATTGTCCTGTCCAGCGCTCCAGCCGCGTGGTGATGTCTTTCTCCATCACCTCAGCCGGCATCCCTGGATAAAACGTGACGATCTGCACTGCTGGCGTTTTAAACGTCGGCAAAATGTCCGTCGGCAATTTCGAGATCGCCGTCAGCCCGATGACCAGAATGGCCAGCGCTAGTACAATGACGGCGTGCGGATTTTTGAGCGCAGCTTTAACCATCGGCTTCTGCTCAAATAAAGCCGCTGCGCCTGTCGTTTATTACAAAAGAATCGCCTCGGCTCTACCCGTCCGCGCGGCGTACTGTTCTCAATAAATCCTCGAGTGCTGCCCGCGGTTCATCGCCGACGACGCAGACCACGTGATCATCGACGACACGCGCCGCGAACTGGAATCGGCCCGAGCGGCTGCAAGCGATCGGATCGCCCGATTCCAGTTTCCGTTTCGTTTGCGGAAAATGATCGAGCTCGCTTTTTTTCAACACGATCATTGACACCGGGGTCTCGGCACAGTGACCGAGAATCAGCGCGACCGGCACACCCTCCACGTGGCACAACCGCGCGCCGTTGGACGTGAACGCCGGTTCGGAAGGCCGGTAGGCAAATGCACCGGTATCGAGGCGATCGCCGAACTGTTGCGCAATTTTTTCCGGCACCGCGCCTCTGAACTCGGGCGTGGTGATCTGATGAACGTACGCGCTGTGACATTCCTCGACCGCGTTGGCAAGATCGAGATTGCGGGATTTCGTAAAAAACACTATACCGGTAGCGAGGACAAGCGAAGCAGCCACCGCGAGCGGCCAAAACGCTTTGATCCTGCGACTGCCAGATGGCGCGATCTGCGCTTCGATTTTTTCCCAAAGCGATCGGGTCATCTCGCCGTGCCGCACAAATCGGCCGAGGCGCTCGTCGAATTTTTTCTCTGCCTCAAACAAACCAGCGCACTCCGCACACGATTCGAGATGCTGCTCGACTTCAAAGCTCTCTTTAGTGCCCAGCTCCGAATCGAGATAGAGTTGGACGAATTTTCTGACTTCGGCGCATTTCATAACCACGATCGCTTTCTCGCGCGCAAGATCGCGTCGCGCATTTTTTGTCGCGCACGTGAAAGATTTCCCATTACGCTGCCGAGCGGAATCCCGAGGCATTCGCTGATCTCGCGATAACGCAAATCGCCGATCGCACGCATGAGAAGAACGGCGCGCTCCGATTGGCTCAAGCTTTGCAGCGCCGCGACTAATTCTTCGTCGAGGGCGTCAGCAAGCGTTTCCCACGAAATCAGCGCTTCACTGGCGAACTCGAGGTCCGCGAATTCCTCGATTTCTTCGGGGTCGACAGCGACCTCAAACTGCGCAACACGCCCGCGCTTGCGATTGATCGCGAAAATTTCGTTGGTCAAAATTTTAAACATCCAAGCGCGAAAACTGGCATCATCGTGATAACGATCGAACGCACGAAAAGCGCGGAGCACCGCGTTTTGCAGCGCGTCCTCGAAATCACGCCGGTCAAAGACCATCCGTCGCGCGTAATTTTCTAGATCGCTTTCGATTGGTTGAAGCAGTCCTAAAAAGCGGCCAGCGCCCGAATGTTGTTCCTGATTGCTCAAAGCTCGTCCTCTATGGAGATAAGTCGATCTGCTAGCGACTTATTACAAGAATCGGCTGGTGGATGGCTAGGCCCACTACTTTTGCGCGCCGGTGTCTCTCAGTGCATCGCGCGCGATCTTCGTTACCCAGACGGTCACCACGATTGTCGCGGCGAGACCGACGCCAGTGAACGTCCAGTATTGCCAGCTGCGTTGCACTGCTTCACCGCCAGCCGCAGCTGAGACGGCAGCTTTGCCAGCCGTGCCGATATAGACATAAAGGAACGTGCCGGGCATCATGCCAATCCAGCTGGCCAGCACGTAGGGCCAAAACTGCACGCTGGTCAGGCCGTAAAAATAATTGCTGAGATTGAACGGCATCACCGGGCTGAGCCGGAGCAGGAAAATTAACTTCGCGCCTTGTTTGCCGATCGCACTGTCGATTTTGTGGAATTTGTCGTTCCGTTCCGCGATGGCCTCGACTCTCTCGCGCGCGATGAAGCGTGCGACCAGAAACGCTAACGCTGCGCCGAGTGTCGCCCCAGCCGAGACGGCGAGAAAACCTTTCCATAAACCGAACGCAAATCCTGCGCCAATGGTGAGGATTGATCCCGGTGCGAGCAAGATTGTGGCGACGGCATACACGACGACGAAGACGAAAATGCCGACCGCACCCATCTGGCCAACCCAGTCGTTGAAGTTGGTGAGCCATTCCCGGACTGGCAGGAATTTCATGGCTAGGAACAGCGCGATCACAATAGCGAATAGCACCATTATTCGCCCGACAGCGCTTTTGCTTTTTTCGCTGTCGCTCATTTGCGTGCGCGCGCGTAAAGCCAGCTAAAGATTTTTTTGGCCCGCGGAGTCAGTCGTGTCTTGTTGTATTTGTCGCCGGCTTTACGCGCGAGCTCCGCAAACGTGGGATAGGCGTGGATCATTGACGCGATTTTCCCAAGACCGATCTTCGCGCTCATCGCCAGCACAAACTCGTGCAGTAAATCGCCCGCGTGCGGGGCCACGATGGTTGCTCCGAGAATTTTATCCGAGCCTTTTTCGGTCAGAACTTTGGCGAAACCGGTGTCCTCACTCTCGACCACGGCGCGATCGACATCTTGCAGCGACACGACGAACAAGTCGTATTCGATCTTTTTTTGCTGCGCCTCCTTTTCGCCGAGACCAACATGCGCAACTTCGGGGTCGCTGTAAGTGCACCACGGCACGACCGACCACTCGACCTTCTGTCGCAGAAATTGAAACGGCATCAGGATATTTCGAATCACCACGCGCGCAGTGTAGTCCGCGGTGTGAGTAAACTTGAGCCGGTTTGCGATGTCGCCTACCGCGTAGATGTGCGGCTGCGACGTTTGCAGATAATCGTTCACTTCAACTGCGTTCGCAGTGTACTTCACACCCGCCGCTTCAAGACTGAGCGCTTTCATCATCGGGCAGCGGCCGACCGCCAAAAGCAACGCGTGACCGGTGAATTGAACAGGTGAGCCTTGCGCGGCTCCCGGCGGTTTGTAATTGCCTTCCAGCGTGATCAGGCCATCGCGCATCGAGACGCGAGTTGCTTCCGTGCAATGCTGCACCATGATTCCCTCCGCCTCGAAGCGCTCTTGCATGAACTGGCCAACATCGACATCTTCCGGCCCGAGAATCTGCGGCACGTACTCCACGATCGTGATCTTTACTCCGAGCCGGCTCAACGCCTGCCCGAGCTCACAACCGATTGGTCCGCCACCAAGCACGATCATGCTCTCCGGTTTTTCTTTCAGTTCATCGAAAATCGTTTCGTTTGTGAAATAGGGAACCTTTTCGATGCCTTCAATTTTCGGAATCACGGCGCGGCTGCCCGTGGCGATCACGAAATTCTTCGCGCGTAGTTTTTGAACCTCACCGGAGTCGCCGCGTCCGCCCCTCCCTGGGGGAGAGGACTGAGGTGAGGGCGAAATTTTGACTTCAACTTCATATGGTGAAACAAAGCGCGCTTCCCCATGAAAGATATCCACGCCGAGGGACTCGAAGCGTTCCCGCGAATCGTTAGGCGCAATCTTCGCGCGGCGCGCACGCATCCGCTCAAAGATTTTTTCGAAAGCGAATTGCGGCGATTGTGGATCCAGGCCCCACTTTCCAGATTCACGAATTTGCTGGATCAAACGCGCCGAGGAGATGAGCGCCTTACTCGGCACGCAACCGAAGTTCAAACAATCGCCGCCCATTAGATTGCGCTCGATCAACGCCACGCGCCCGCCGAGGCCCGCTGTTCCTGCCGCCGTGACCAGGCCCGCCGTACCCGCGCCGATGATAATCACGTTATAAATCCCTTCGCCCTTTTCTTCTTTTCTCATTAGATCGAAATGTAGATCTTTAGCTCTCCGCAAACGCACTCAGTCTGGTTCGGAGGCATCGCACGGAGCCACCGAACAGAAAGCACGGCAACCAATCGACTAGCAAGGCGGCCTGTTTTTTGTCATCGCACGCCGGCGCCCTTGATATTCGCTGATCTTCTTCTTGGCCGAATGCGATTTGCCAATTGATTGAGCAACTGTGCCAGCCGGGACTCGTAAGAATCACATGTTGGGCAGTCGCCATCGGGTTCGACCCACTCAGGATGCTGGGCGCGCAGATCGTCGTGAATCTGTTGCTTCAGTTCGGTGTAAGTATCGATCTTGTGAGACATGGAAGTGGCTGCGGAAACTGGTTTGGTCATCCATGTGATGGATCATCGGCGAGATTATTCCGATTGTTTCGGTGGACAGTGCACTGAACCGTAAGAACAAAAGACGCAGCAGTCGCCGAGCTTCGGCTTCAACACGGTTTTACAATTCGCGCACTGATAGAAGAATTGGCAAGCGTCGGTCGGCATCGATTCTTCTCTGCCAAAACCGCACAGCGGGCAGGTAATGACGGACTTGGTTAGCACCGAGCGCATTGACGATTGGCGAAGTAGTTCAAAACCGAAGCCGCAACGAGGCCAAAGAGGCCGAAATAAAGGAGGAGCTGGTTGAACCGCACATGAAGTGCAAAGAAAATCAGCAACGGACCGGCCAGCCCGATAATGATTGGAAGAATGCGACGATGTCGGGCAAACGAAAGCAAGTTTCCTAACGTCGCAATCACCACCAGGATTTGAAACGCAATGAAGATCCAGCCTTCAAATGGGTGAAAAATTCCAAGCCCCAGCGCAGTCCCCGCCACAGCGAGCATCGGGAAACAGGCGGGGCAAGCGGCTGCCGCGAGCAGGGTACCGATGGTTCCAATTTTTTCGATCACTCCGCTTTTCACATTTAGCGGGTTTGAGTCGTCAGCGCGGCTGATTATTCCGTTGCAGGCTGATCGTTAAAAGGAATAAGGATTGGGAACAAGTCATCCAATGAATGCGATGTTGTGGGTGCGAACATTCCTGAGTGAGCTGGACGCCTGGCAATGGATCGGAATTCTCGGAGCGCGAGTTGCAGTCGGCACGCTATTCTTCCTTTCTGGGCGCGGTAAGCTTTTCGTGCCGGAACGGCGGGAACAGATGCGTCAAACACTGATTGAGGCCCATGTTCCATTTCCCGAATTCAACGCTCTTATCGTTTCGACGGTTGAATTTGTTTTCGGTCTATTACTCATCTTCGGGACAATCACTCCTCTCGCGTGCGTGATGCTTAGCAGCGTGATGATCGTAGCCATTGCAACTACCGCGATTCCAAATATCAAAGCGACATCTCTGCTCGGTTGGCTCTCGGAATTTTTCTATCTTCCGGAGGTGCTCTGTTTAGTAATTCTTGTGTGGCTGTTTTTCTCGGGTCCCGGCTGGCTCAGCGTGGATCATTTGATTCTGTCCAACAGTCATCTTTAGCTTCACCTCGCGATGTTGCGTGACGATGATGATTCGTTGAAGGTCGGCGCGGTTGCCAAGGCCGCCGGAGTCGGCGTGCAGACATTGCACTATTACGAGCGACTCGGTCTGTTGCCAAAACCAAACCGTTCCGCGGCAAACTATCGGCTCTACTCGCCTGAAGCGGTCCGGCGCGTCCGATTTATTAAGAAGGCGCAGGCGCTGGGCCTGACGCTCGAGGAAGCAAAACAAATCCTGGATTTGAAGGATCACGGTCGCGAACCGTGCCTCAAAGTGGCCGAGCTTGGCGAAAAACATTTGAAGGACATCGATGCGCGTCTCACGCAGCTGCGCACCTATCGCCGGGCGCTTGCGCAAGCAGTCAGCGCGTGGCCTAAGAAAAATCTTTCCGAGCGGCACTGCGCGGGTGAGTTTTGTGATCTGATCGAGCGGCTGCCGTAGTGCGAACATTTTTTCAAAAAACCGTTTGACCCTTTACTTAGCTAGAGGGTCTAGCGTGCTGCCATGAAGGCAAAACAAGCAGGAATCCTGGCAGTCATTCTTGGATCGATATGTTGCATCGGGCCGTTGCTGCTGGTGGCAATCGGAGTTGGCAGCGGCGCGGTATTCATCGGGCGCTATCACTGGTTTTTCATCATCGCCGCCATGGCGATACTGACTTGGGCATGGGCAAAATATCTGCGCGAGAAAACGGTTTGCGATTGCGAGCACAAACCAATGGGAGGGCAACGCAGCGCCATTGTGACGTTGTTAATCACCACGGCGCTGGTAATCGGCTTCGCCGGCCTGAACATAAGCCGTTACGTGTTTGGAGGCGTGCCGCCTGCAGCGCAAGACCAACTCTCGAACGGCTTGAGTCGCATCGTCATTACAGTTGACGGATTGAGCTGCGTCGCCTGCGAAATTCCCGTTCGCCATGCGCTCAGGCGAATCGACGGCGTCAAAGCAATTTATGTCAGTGCCCCGACCAAAACGGCAACGGTGGAGTACGAACCGGCGAAAACGAATCCCGAACAACTGGTCGCGGCAATCAATTCCACCGGGTATCGCGCGAGCCTGCCTAACAAATAGAAGTTTTTGCTGAATCATTAACTGGAAAGGAACAAAAAATATGAAAACACATCTCACTGCAGTTTTGGCGAGCGGTTTGCTTTACGCGCCGTTTGCCAGCGGCACTGAAAACGCAACGGCACTCACCGCCGATCGGGTCAGCGTATTCAAAGCTCCATTAGTCTGTCCGGCCGCGCCGCAAATTGGTTGCGGCAGCGCGTCGAAGCCGATTCTTTTAGATTTGGAGCGGCAGCCTGGCGTTCTCGAAGCGTGGTTAAGTCGCGCCGGAACGATAATCGCCG
>Ga0137403_10000790_pt1 | contig 40733 bp, 44 predicted proteins | sample CZOMad2_1_16fung_FD_122057 | JGI IMG/M metagenome (GOLD analysis project Ga0137403, IMG submission 122057) | Vadose zone soil fungal communities from Angelo Coast Range Reserve, California, USA - CZOMad2_1_16fungal (Hybrid Assembly) | ecosystem: Environmental > Terrestrial > Soil > Vadose zone...
GGTGTCCGGCGATCCAGTGAAGCTCCTGCGGGCTCGGCACGACGAGGAGGGGCTGGTCGTGCACGCGCGGACTGCCACGCCGGGTTGGCTGGGGGAGCGCCTGGACGTCGGCTGGGCGATCGACGTCTTGCATCCGCTGGCGCGCGAGACCAACGCGTACGGATAATCTTGGCGTGCGCCGCCGGGCAATCCTCGACCGCGCGTTTCTGTCAGCGAGAGCGACGCCGCTTCGCCCGACACCCCCCACCGGTCAGGCGTGGGACTCGCCCAGCACCCGTCGGCGCCGGCCAAGCCGGCGCTCGAATGCCGATCACAGAAGGCGGCACGCCTCGTCGAACTCGAGGCGGGGCAGGCGCGGGAGCACCTTGGTCGGGTCGCCGTGCCCCACGTTGCACAGGAAGTTCGACTTCACGCGGCCGTCGGGGAAAAACTCCGCGTCGACCTTGGCGTTGTCGAATCCCGACATGCCGCCGACGTCGAGCCCGATCGCGCGCGCCGCGATCATGAAGTAGGCGCCCTGGAGCGTGCCGTTGCGGAACGCCACCGTCTCGGCCAGCTGTGCGTTGGCCTCGTACGGGTTCTTCATCTCGGGTCGGTGCGGGAAGAGCTTCGGGAGCAGCTCGTAGAAACGCCTGTCGTACCCGATGATCGCGGTGACCGGCGCCGCCTTGGTCTTGTCGACGTTGCCTGGGCTCAGCGCCGGCAGCAGCCGCGCCTTCGCCTCGGGCGTGCGGACGAACAGGATCCGCGCCGGGCAGGAGTTGGCACTGGTCGGACCGAACTTCATGATGTCGTAGATGGCTCGCAGCTGATCGTCGGTGACGGGCGTGGGGAGCCAGCCGTTCTGGGTCCGGGCTTTACGAAACAGGAGATCGAGCGCCGCATCGTCGAGCGTCGGCCGCATGTCAGTTGGTCTTTGCGTCCTGGATGGCGCGCCACACGCGGTCGGCGGTCGCGGGCATGTCGAGCTGGCGGACGCCGACCGAGGCGAGGGCGTCGACGACCGCGTTCATGACGACGGGGAGGGCCCCGACCGTCCCGGCTTCGCCGGCGCCCTTGGCGCCCATCGGATTGAGCTTCGTCGGCACCGGGTTGCTCTCGATGTGCATGTCGGGCAGCGTGTCGCCGCGCGGCATCGCGTAGTCCATGAACGACGCGGTCAGGAGCTGACCGGACTCGCGGTCGTAGACGACCTGCTCCATGAGCGCCTGGCCCACGCCCTGCGCCACGCCGCCGTGGATCTGGCCCTTGAGGGTCACCGGGTTGATGACGGTGCCCACGTCATCGACGATCACGTAGCTCACGATCTCGACGGCGCCGGTGTCCGGATCGATCTCCACCTCGCACACGTGGCAGCCGTTGGGCCACGTGGCCTGTTTGGGCGAGAAGGTCCCGGTCTCGTAGAGCCCGGGCTCGACCCCCGGCGGCAGCTGATTGGGCTGGAACGCGGCGCGCGCGACGTCCTTGAGGGCGACGGCGCGGTCCGTGCCCACCACGCCGAACTTGCCGTCGACGAACGTGACGTCCGCCTCGGCCGCCTCCAGCAGGCGCGCCGCGATCTTCTTGCCCTTGGCGATGACCTTGTCGGCGGCCGTCCAGAGCGCCGTGCCGCCGATGACCGTCGAGCGGGAGCCCATGGTCCCCATGCCGAATCCGACCCGGTCCGTGTCCCCGTCGACGTAGAGCACGTCGGCGGGATCGAGGCCGAGCCGCTCGTTGAGAATCTGCTTGAACGTCGTCTCGTGCCCCTGGCCCTGGTTCTTGCTGCCCATCAGGACGGTCGCGCTCCCGCTGGGCGCGAACCGGATCTCGGCGAACTCGGGCTGCGGGCCGGCCGCCTGCTCGATCGCGTTGACGAGGCCGAGGCCGCGCAGCTTGCCGCGCCGCCGCGCCCCGTCGCGCCGGACGGCGAACGAGGCCACGTCACCCAGCTTGAGTGCCTTCTCCATGCTCGTCGGAAAATCGCCGCAGTCGTAGGTCGCGCCGAGTGGATTCTTGTACGGCATGGCGGAGGCCGGGATGAGATTCTTCCGTCGCAGCTCCACCGGATCGACGCCGAGCTCGCGGGCGGTGTCGTCGATCAGCCGCTCGAGGACGTAGGTCGCCTCCGGCCGCCCCGCCCCGCGGTACGGCGCCGTCGAGTTCGTGTTGGTCAGCACGCTGGTCACGTGCACGTAGGCCGTCGGGAACGCGTACACGCCGACCAGCGTCACGACGTTGCTGAAGGTGGCCAGCAGATTCCGGTCCGAGGAGACGTAGGCGCCGACGTTCGCGAGCGTCCGCACGCGCAGGGCGAGGAAGCGGCCCTCGGCGTCCAGCGCGAGCTCCGCGTCGCTCACGTTGTCGCGCGCGTGCTCGTCGGCCAGGATCGCTTCGCGGCGCTCGCACGTCCACTTGACGGGCCGGCCGAGCTTTCGCGCCGCCCACAGCACGAGCCGGTGCTCGGGATACTGCCAGCCCTTGGTGCCGAAGCCGCCGCCGACGTCCCCCGCGACGACGCGGATCCGGTGCTCCGGGATCTTGAAGATGTTACTGGCCAGCGCGTTCCTCACGCGGTGGGGGTACTGGACGTCCGCGTAGAGCGTGTAGCGGTCCTCGTGGGGGTCGTAGACGCCGAGCGAGCCCCGGGGCTCCATGTACTGCGCGTGGACCCGCGTGATGACGTAGCGGCGCCGGACGACACGCTGAGCCCGCGCGAAGGCCGCGTCGGTCGCGGCCTTGTCGCCGGACTCGAAGACGTTGGAGACGTTGTCGGGACACTCGTCCCACACCGCGGCGCTCCCGGGCCGGGGCGCCTCCGCGGTCGACGTCACCGACGGCAGGGGCTCGTAGTCGACCTGGACGAGGTCGGCCGCGTCCTCGGCCTGGGCCCGGGTCTCCGCCACGACGAGGGCGATCGGGTCGCCCACGTACCGCACACGGTCCTGGGTGAGGCCGTGATGAGGGCGCGCGAACATCGGTGAGCCGTCGGGGCGCTTGCGCTTCAACGTCATCACCATCGTCCCGAGGCCGTCCTTGGCGAGATCGGCGCCCGTGAAGACGGCAACGACTCCGGGCGCGCGCCGGGCCGCGGAGACGTCGATGGCGAGGAGCCGCGCGTGCGCGTGCGGCGAGCGCACGATGACGGCGTAGGTCTGGCCGGGAACGTTCACGTCGTCGAGGTATCGGCCCCCGCCACGCAGGAGGCGGACGTCCTCGACCCGCTTGATCCCTTGTCCGATTCCGAACTGCCCCATCAGGGAGTACCTCCTCTGCTCACGGCGGGAGCACGCGGGCGCCCGGGGCCGCGAACTCCTTCGGCCACACCACGACCCACTTGCCGTCCTGCACCTGCTTCACCTTCGAGAGATCGTCACCGTAGTTGTTCGGGCCGTCGAAGCGGAAGCGGCCGACGATCGTCTGGACCTGGTTCTTCCGGAGCCACTGCGCCAGCACCTTGTCGTCGAGGCTCTTGGTGGCGGTCACCGCCGCTTCGAGCATCTGCCAGGCCGCGTACGAGCCCGCGGCCTGCGTGTCGACGTTCGTGTAGGGCACGCCGGCTTTTGCCGCGCGCTCGTGGTAGAGCGTCGCGAAGCGGGCGGCCGCCGGGTTGTTCGTGAACGGCGGGTGCTCCTCGAAGAACGTGTTGGAGAGCGCCAGCTTGGCCTCCGGCGCCACGACCATGGGACCCGGCGCCGGGAAGAGATGGTAGTGCCGGCGCGGCGTGTAGTCGAGCCGCTTGAGCTCTTCCAGCACGAGGTTGCCGTCGAGGCCGAGCGCGCCGACCCAGAGGAGGTCCGGGTTGGCGTCCTTGATGCGCGCGGCGATGGGACCGAAATCGCGCGTTCCGAACTCGTACTCGAGGTAAAGCAGCACCTTCAGCCCGCGCTGGGCCGCGACGTCGCGCGCCCCCGACGACTGAAACTGCGCCGACGGGAACTTGCTGGTGATGATGGCGACGGTCTTCGGGGGGTTGGCGGTCGCGGCGACCGCGTCGAAGACGACCCCTGGCACCGTGCGATTGGGCTCGGGACCGAAGGGCGCCGCCGGGAACTGCATGTCGTACTTCGCGAGGTGCGGCATCCCGAAGCTATGGTGGATGAGCATCTTCTGGTAGCGCTGGGCGACTCCCATGGCGGCGATGATCGCGCTCGTCGCGTAGGGCCCCATCAGCAGATCGACCTTGTCCACCGTGATGAGCTTCTCGTAGAGGCTGCGCGTGACCTCGGGCTTGGACTGGTCGTCGAGCAACACCCACTCGACGGGCCGGCCGAGCAGGCCGTTGCCGCGGTTCAGCTCCTCGACGTAGATCTCGGCGGTGATCTTGTGCAGGAGCGCGGTGGCGGCGAGCGGCCCGGTGAGAGCGAGCGTACCCCCGATCCGGATCGGCGGGCCCGAGGGCGCCGCGACCGCCCCGACGACGAATACGAAGACGACAACGATACCGAGCGCACCCACGCGGCGCGGAGCGATTCGCGAGAAGACCATCTGCCTCCCCCGGAGCGTGGAAGTCGCGCTGGATCAAGCGCCGGCGCGCCGAGCGGGCGTTGCGTCAGACGTCGGCGGGCGATGCGCGAGCGATCGTCGCGAGCCTAACCGGGCGGGGAGTGGAGAGTCAAGGGGACGGGAGCCGGCTCGACCCGGACTTCAGAGCCTCCAGCTCGTGGCGCAGCCGAGGCATCTCCACGGGCTTCTCGAGCACCGCCCGGACGGCGGGCTCCGCCGCATAGTGCGACACGCGTTCCTCGAAGCTCGAGATCACGATGCCGGACGTGGCCGGCTGGTACCGCCGCGCGACGCGAAGAAGGTCCAGCACGCTCACCGTGAGGTGGCGCTCGGGCCGAACGTCGTCATCGAGCAGGAGCAGGTCGAAGGGTCGAGAGAAGATGCTCGCGAATGCCGACCACATGTCCTCGGCGACGCTCACCTCGTGCCCGTCGGAGGACAGGATCGCCCGCAAGCCTTCCCGGGCGTGGCGCTCTGGCGCAACCACGAGGATCCGATGCGCAACCTTCGTGCCCGAATCGGCGTCGACAACGCCCGGAGGCCAACTCGCAGAAACTCCTGGCGATCGGTGGGGCGAGAGGGCCGCGACCAGGGGGATCGTAGAAGTTCTGCGTGTACGAGTTACTTGGTCGTGCCGGCGAGGTCATCGGTCAGCGCCCGGGCCTTGCTCGCGAGGTTGGCCGCCCGCTGGTAGTCGCGCTGATCGAGGGCGCTCCGAGCCTGGTCCAGGAAATTCTTCGCGGTCCGGATGGCTTCCTGCTGCGGCGCCTTCAACTGGCGCCCTTCCAGATCACTCAGGAGCCGAGCCACGTCGCCGATGTTCTGCCGTGCGGCCTCCAGGAGCCGCTGTTCCTCCTCCGCCGATAGCTCGGGTCGGAGCGCGCCCGGCGCCGGCGCGGCAGCGGGTTTGGGGGCCGTGGACGGTGGAGGGGCTGTCGGCGACCCGGGAGTGGTCGGCGCCGTCGGGGTGGCGGGCGGCGGCGTCGCGGCCACCGGCGGCGGCGAGGGCCGCTTGACGATCGCGTCGGTCCCGCTGCACCCGTACAGGAGGAGCAGCGCCGACGCCATCGGGATGATCCGCCTCGTCACAGCCCGACGTTCGCCGACGCGACCGGGAGCGTCAGAGTCATCACCGTGCCGCGGTCCACTACCGATTCGACGTCGATTCGCCCGTCGTGCATCTGCACGATGCGATAGACCATCGAGAGCCCGATGCCCGATCCCTGCGTCTTCGTCGTGTAGTAGAGCCGAAAGATCCTCTCCAGATCATTCGGCTGGATGCCGACGCCCTCGTCGGCGACGCGCAGCTCGACCGCGCCATCAGGTCCGCGACGGCCGGCGAGGGTGACGGTCCCTCCGTTCGGCATCGCCTGAATGGCGTTGGTCACGAGGTTGGTGCACGCTTGCCGGAGAAGCTCGGTGTCACCCGCGACGGGCGGCAGATCCGGTGCCACGTCCTGCACGACTCGGGCGCCGGCGCGCCCGGCTTCGGGCGCCATGAGCCGCGCCACTTCCGAGAGCAGGGCCTTCACGTCGACGGGCCCCAGCCGAAGCTCCTCGGGACGCACGAACTTGAGAAACCCCTGCACGACCCGGTCCAGCCGCACGATCTCCTGGGCGATCACGTCGAGGTTCTCGCGAACGGCCGGCTGGCCGCCGCCGAGGCGGGCTTTCAAGAGCTCGAGGTGAATGCGCATCGCGTTGAGCGGATTCTTGACCTCGTGGGCCACTCCGGAGGTCAGCCGCCCGAGGGCCGCGAGCTTCTGCGAGTACGTCACCAGCGATTGCACGGCGCGGACCGGGTCGAGGTTCCGGAGCGAGAGAACGCCGCCGCCGGCCCGGGCGCCGTCGGGAATGCGGTAGCTCGACACCGCCAGCTCGCGAGACTGCCCGTCGGGACACGGCACCTTCACCGCGGCGTTGCGACGCTCGATGCCGGCGTCGAACAGCTCGGCCACCACCGGTGCCAGCGGGTGGTCGGCGGGCAGGAGGCCTTCCAGCATGCCGCCGGCCGCCGGGTCGAGCGATTGCCCGAGCAACGCCTCCGCCGCCTGGTTACAGAGCACCACGTCACGCTGAGCGTTCAGCACGATGACGGCATCCTCGAGACTGTCGAGGATCCCCTCCATCCGCGCCCGGTCACTCTGCCAGTGCGACTGCTCCGCGTGGACCCGTTCGCCCAGCTGGTTGACCCGGGCCGCGAGCTCGCCGAGCTCGTCGTCCCGCGTGAGCTCGACGGTGGCGCCGTACTCGCCGCGGGTCAGGCGCTCCATCCCCTGCGCGATCTTCCGAAGCGACTGGAGCAAAAAGTTGGCGACCAGGAGCCCGACCCCGACGGCGATACCGAGGGCGGCCAGGGCGACGGCCAGGCTGTAGAGCGCGGCCTGAGCCAGCTCCTGTCGGAGCAGGCTCGTGGACACGCCCACGCGCACCGTCCCGAAGGGGCGATCGCCCAGGCGCATCGGCACCTGCGCTTCGTAGACGCCCGGCTCCCCGAAGAGCGACGCGACGATCCTGAGCGTCGACCAGGTCTTCACGCGCTCCAGGCTCTCGCGCGGCGGCAGCAGCTCGCCCTCGAGCCTCGGGTTACTGTGGGCGAGCACGCGATCCGTCGGATCCACGACGGCGGCGTAGACGACGGTATGCGAGTAGCCGACCATCCCCTCGAGCAGGGCTCGGATTCCCGGGTCCTGGTTCAGGAGGGTCGGTGAGGGGACCGGCGAGGCGGCGACCACCCGCGAGCTCTGATGATAGAGCTGTCGCGCCATCAGCTCGCCCTCGTCCACCGCCGCGCCGAGCGCGATCCGCGCCACGTTCGCCAGGTGCGCGACGGTCGACGCCACCACCACGACCAGGACGACGATGGCGAGCGCCAGGACCTGCCGCGCGCGGAGCGTCAGACGCATGCGCGTCAGGCGTTGTACTTGTGGAGCTTGTTGTGAAGCGTCTTGAGGCTGATGCCGAGAATCTCGGCGGCGCGGGTCTTGTTGCCTCCGGTCTGCTTGAGCGTCCGCAGAATGAGCTCGCGTTCGGCCGCCTCGACGGTCGTGCCGACCGGGAGCACCAGCTCGGCTTCGGTCGCCGATGCGACCGGCTCGACCGCCGCACCGAGCACGGGCAGGTTCTCGCGGCAGACCAGATCGCCCGAGCACACGATGACCGCCCGCTCGATCACGTTCCGGAGCTCGCGCACGTTTCCGGGCCAGCGATGGTGCCGCAGGACGTCCAGGGCGCCGTCGTCCACGCCCCGGACGTTACGCCCGTGGCGCTCGTTGAATTCCTCGACGAACGCCTGGGCGAGGTCGGAGACATCCTCCAGGCGATCGCGAAGCGGCGGCAACGCGATGGCGAAGACGTTGAGCCGATAATAGAGGTCCTCGCGCAAGGTGCCGTCCTGGAGTGCCTTCATCGGCTCCTTGTTGGTCGCCGCGACGACCCGGACGTTCACCCGGATCTCGGCCTTGGCGCCCAGCCGCCGGAACTGTCCTTCCTGGAGCACCCGGAGGAACTTGGCCTGCGTTCCCGGCTGCATCTCGGCCACCTCGTCCAGGAACAGGGTCCCTCCGTCTGCGAGCTCGAAGCAGCCCTGCCGTCGCTCCACGGCGCCGGTGAAGGAGCCCCGCTCGTGCCCGAAGATCTCGCTCTCCAGCAAGGTCTCGGGGATGGCCGCGCAGTTGACCGCGACGAACGGCCCTCTCCGGCGTGGCGAGAGCTCGTGGACCGTGCGGGCGACGAGCTCCTTGCCGGTTCCGCTCTCGCCGGCGATGAAGAGCGTTGCATCGGTGGGCGCGGAGACTTCGACCTGCCGCATGACTTCCATCATTCCCCGGGAGCTGCCGAGGAGCCGCCCGAACGCGCCGCGCTGCCGGAGCTGACGGCGCAGGAGTTGGACCTCGCGCACGGTCTCGGACCGCTCCAGGGCGCGGTCCAGCAGGATCTGGAGGCGCGTCGGGTCCACGGGCTTGGTGAGGTAGTCGTACGCGCCGTCCTTGATCGCCTGCACGGCGCTCTCGATGCTCCCCTGGCCGGTCAGGAAGACCACCGCGGTGGTCGGAAAGTCGCGCTTGAGCCTGGTCAGCAGCTCCAGCCCGTCGATCCCGGGCATGACGAGGTCGGCGATCACGAGGTCGGGTGCCCGGCCGGCCGCTCGTTCCAGCGCTTCCTGACCGTCGCCAGCCGAGCTGACGTCGTATCCCCACACCGTCAGGAGCTCCTGAAGCCCCTTGCGTGAGGCCGGCTCGTCGTCCACGACCAGGATTCGATGGTCTTTCATCCGATCCGTACGGCCGAAACGCTCCGCGGTGGCTGACGGCCCCGGCGCGGACGTGGGGGCGCCCCAGTCGTGCAGCGGCCCAGCCGGCGAGGTGGCGCTCGACACCTCAGTGTACCCCGGCGGACTCTTGCTCATGACGTCGCGATCGACGCGCGCGCGGGCCGCCCGGGGACGAGCCGCATCTGGACGCTCCGCGAGCGCGTCGGGATGGCCCACTCCAGGCGCGCCGTGCGCTCGAGCACATGGCCGCAGGGACCGAGGACGATCGACATCATCTCCTCACGCGTCTCCCTCCAGTCTTCGACCCACCGGAGCGCGAGGCAATGTCGGCAGACGATGGTCTGTGTGGGGCTCATTCGTCGCTCTCGTGGTCGAAAGTCTTGTCCTCGTCGTCTTCGTCCGTTGCGGTCGTCGCCAGCACGACGACATCCTGGAGTACACGGGCCTCGTCCACCCGGATGCGCGCGAAGCCCATCGCGACGGCGCCTCGCAGGGACGTGTCGAATGCCTCCATCAAGGCCTGTTTGATGGACGGGTCAGAGCGATCCGTCAGGGCTACCACGGTCTCCATGCGAACGACGCGGGCCGAGGCGGATGGAACGGATATCACTGTCACCAGTAAAGCGGTCGCGAGCCAGACGAGTGCGCGCACGGTGCCCTCCCCATTGCGATCGGGATTCCGCTGCCTTGCGAGGGCGGGACAGCATCGGTCGTGCCAGTGGTTGCAGCCCATCCCTAAGCATCTGACTTCGCAGCGCGTTGAGGCCCAGATCGGCGGTCACGCGGATCGGCCCGACATGCTCAGGCGTAGGAAGTACGGAGTAAGATTTACATGAACGTCGGGACCTCGTCAGCCGTACGGACATCTCAACGATCTCCGGGATTTCCCGGAGTGGAGTCTTCCGCGGGCTCGCGTGAGGGACGGAAGAACCAGTCCGTCAAGCGATTCCACCCCTCGACGACGTGATCGATGACGCCGCGATGCTCGTCGCACAGCGGCGGCTCCGTACCGACGAGGAACGCTTCACGCACGACCACCGGGCAGGCGCGCGCGGCCCGCTTGCCGTTCGTGGCGTCGATGTCCGCGAACGCGATTCCGGCCGGAACGGTGAAGTCCGGCTGTGGATAGGCGTCGATCGCCTGCTTCATGAAGTCCACCCAGATCGGAAGCGCGGCCTGGGCGCCGCTCAGACCGTGAGACTCGCCGCCGTCGAAGCCAACCCACACGAGGGCCAGCAGGCGCGGTGTGTACCCGACGAACCACGCGTCACGGCCGTCATTGGTGGTGCCGGTCTTGCCCGCGACCACGTCGGGCAGGCCACTGGACCGCGCGGCGCTGCCGGTCCCCGACGTCATGACGCCCTTGAGCAGAGAGGTCACCAGCCAGGCTTCGGCCGGCGAGATGACTCGCAGGGCTTCCTCCGCGCCGGCCGGGTTCACCGGTTCATCGCCGAACTGAACGGTCCGAATCCCGGAGACGGCGGAGAGCCGGATGCCGCCGTTCGCCAGGGGAAGATAGGCACGAGCCAGCTCCAGCGGCGTGACCTCGAACGCGCCGAGCGCCATCGCGGGAACCGGCGCCAGCTGGCCGTGAAGGCCGAGGGTCCTGGCCGTCTCGATCACGTTGGGCAGCCCCACCGCCTGCGCGATGCGGACCGTCGCGGCGTTGAGGGACCGCTCGAGCGCCTGTCGCACGCTCACGCTTCCTTCGTATCGATCGTCGGAGTTACGCGGGCTCCACGGCTGGCCGCGGGACTCCAGCGTGATCGGCAGGTCGTCCACGCGGGACGCCGCCGTGAACGACGGCACGCCGTCGCGGGCGCGCAGGGCCGCGAGGTACACGATCGGCTTGAAGGCCGACCCCGGCTGTCGGCGGGCCAGGGTGACGCGATTGAACTGGCTGGCGAGATAGTCACGCCCGCCGACGAGCGCGCGAATCTCGCCGGTTCCCGGCTCGACCACAAGCATGGCGACCTGCAGACGCCGGCCGGGATCTCGGCGGCTCGCGCGCGGAAGGCTGGATTCGAGGCGGTCGAGACCGCGCGCGGCCGCCGCCTCGGCGAACCGCTGCAGGTTGAGGTCGAGCGTGGTCACGATGCGCACCCCGCGCACCCGGGAGACCTCGGGGTCGAACCGCTGCTCGAGCTCCTGGCGTACGAAGTCGACGAAGTACGGGGCCGACTGTCCGGGGCTCGCCAGCGAGCGCACGCGCACCGGCGCGCGGCGGGCTCGATCGTGCTCGTCCCGGGTGATCGTCCCCAGGTCGCGCATCCGGGCGAGCACCGTGTTGCGGCGGTCGCGCGCCCGATCGGGATCCACCGTCGGCGAGTAGATGTTCGGGCCGCGGATGATCGCCGCGAGCAGGGCCGCCTCGCCCGTCGTCAGCTGATGCACCTCTTTGCCGAAATACGAGCGCGTCGCGGCCCCGACGCCGCGGATCGCGATCGGGCCACGCTGGCCGAGATAGATCTCGTTGAGGTAGGCCTCGAGGATTCGCTCCTTCGAGTATCGCGACTCGATCAGGGCGGCCAGCCAGGCCTCGCGGAGCTTCCGGAAGAGCGTCCGCTGCGGGCTGAGCAGCCGGACCTTGACGAGCTGCTGCGTGATCGTACTCCCACCTTCCTTGACCTTACCGGCGCGGAGGTTGGCCCACGCGGCGCGTACCAGCGCGCGAACGTCGAGGCCACCGTGCTCGAAGAACCGATGGTCCTCGGCCGCCAGCACCGCGTCGATCAGCACCCGCGGAGTCTCGTCGAGCCGGACGGGCCGATGGTCCTCGCCGGGCCGGTCGGCCGCGCTCGCGAGCACCTCGGGATCGAGCGCGACCTCGGCGACGTCCTGGCCCGCGCTGGTGACGCGCGCGATCCGATCGTCGACCACGTCGAGGCGGACGAGCCGTGCGCCGCCGGGGCTCATCTCTCCGGGGCCCCGCAGAAAGATGTCCCAGCCTCCGGCGGCGCGCCGGAAGAGGCCGGGTGACGGCGGGACCGCGCGCGTTTCGGTGTACCCGAGGCGGGCGAGCGTGGCCGCCAGGCCGATGCGCTGGACGTGAATGCCGGGAGCGAGGGTTTGTCCGGACGCGTAGACGAACGTTGCTCGTCGGGCGTCGGCCCGCTCGAACCTGGCGAGCTCGATCGCCGAGTACACGAACGGAGCGCAGACCGCGGAAGCGAGTGCTGCGCCGAGGACCAGTCGTCTCCAGCGGCCGAGTTGCCGAATCAAATTCACCCCGAGTGTAGCAGGTTCCCGCTCTCCGCCACTCGCGCGGGCCGTGCACCGGGTATGCCAGAAGCCGGCGGCCTTTGCCAGATGGACTTAGATCGGATGGGAGCACCGGCGAGTCGAGCTCACTGTCAGAAAGTTGACACGTGTCGGGGAGCGTCGTCGCCCGGCGCCCCCGGTAAGGTCAGGCGACAACCCCTCAGGGGCGGTCGCTCGGCGGCTAGGTCGCGGGCGGACGGAGCGGGTCCAGCCGCCCGAACGCCGCGGTCACCGTCTGGTGCAGCTGTCCGAGCCCCACCGGTTTCATCACGTAGGCAAAAGCTCCCATCGCCATGGCCTTGGGCTTGAGCGTGGCGTCGGTGCTCCCGGAAATCATGATGACGCGGATCGCCGGGTCGAGCTCGAGAATGCGCTCGAGCACTTGGACGCCGTCGAGACCCTCCATCATGACGTCCAGCAGCACGACATCGGGGCGGTACTGCGAGACGGCGATGAGCGCGTCGCCGCCGTGGGCCGCCGCGTCGACCGCATATCCCGCCTCCGAGAAGTACTTCGTGAGGATCGTGACGAGGTCGGGCTCGTCGTCGACGACGAGGATACGGCCGGGCGCACGCGAGACGGCGTCGCGCATGTCCATTTGATGGTCGATACGATTATCGCCCTGCGACGGCGCCGGCCGAAGGGGAATGCGCAACGGGCGCGGGCTCTAGCCCGAGCGGAGCACGCGTCGGTCCTCGGGCCCGCGCGCCCCCCTCGTCCGGGGCCCGGACCGTGCCCCGACGAAGAACGCGCCCCACGAGCTCGTGGGAACGTCGCGGAGCTCACGGCCGAAGAGCGCGTCGGCGTCGAAGTGGTGGGCCAGCCGGTAGCCGAAGCTGTAGAACGCCCAGATGCTTCGCGGCGTGAGCTTGCCGTTGAAGATGATGTCGAGGACCAGGTGCATGAGCGCGCCCATCAGATATCCGCTCAGGGCCGGCGACGCGTGCCACCAGGCCATCAGCGCGAGCAACGCGAAGAGCTCGTACGAGTGCAGGATCAGAACCACACGACGCGCGTGCCCCTCGAGATAGTAGCGGAGGAAAGCGCTGGGACGCAGGTCGCGCCGCCGCTCGACCACGAGGTAGTCGGCGAGGTGATCGACGTCGATCAGGAAGCCGCCGACCGCGACGCCGGCGGTAAGGGGCAGGGAGCCAGTCGTCGCGGCCACGCCGCAGGCGGCGAGGACCGTCGTGACGAGATGGCCCCCGGGGCTCACGCGACCGGTCTCGCCCCCACGGGCTCGACCCAGGCGCTCTCTTCCATGATCACCGCCGACTGATCGAGCCAGAGCGAGTGGCCGCACAGACGGCACTTCCAGAGCAAGCGCGCGGTCGCCAGACACGCGAACCGTCGCGCTTCGGAGATGTGGGACTTATCGAGCATGAGTGGACCGCCGCACCGGCACGTCATCATGGTAGCACCTCCGGTTCGCCGGTAGGTGCATGCTTCAAGCCAGCTTCAAGACGGCGATTCCGTTGACGCCTTCCCTCATCGGCGCGGGGCGGATTGGCAACAGCGAGAATGCCGAGTGACCGTTCTGGTCACGTCGCGCCGCGCGCCGCTGCTACTGTGAGGCGCATGCGGCTCTACGAGCGGCTGCAGGCGCTCTACCCCGGGGCCTCACACCGCCGCCTCAAGCAATGGCTCGAGGCCTCGAGGATTCGGGTCAACGGCGCCATCGTCCGCCGGGGAGACCTCGCCGTCGGCGTCGAGGATCGTGTGGAGCTGATGGCGGCGCCGCCGCCCGCCTGTCCGCCACCCTTGCGGCTCGTTCACGAGGACGAAGACATCCTCGTCGTCGACAAGCCCTCCGGGCTCTTGACCATCGCCACCGAACGGGAGCGCGAGCATACCGCCTACCGCCTACTCCGTGAGTGGGTCAGCGGGCGCGGCCCGGCGTCCGCGCGGCTCTTCATCGTCCACCGCCTCGATCGCGAGACTTCCGGCCTCATCGTGTTCGCCAAGTCCGCGGCAGCCAAGGAGCGTCTCCAGGCGCAGTTCGCCGCGCGCGCGGTCGAGCGAGTGTACGTCGCACTGGCGGAAGGCGTGATGCGGCAGGGCGAGGGCACGCTTGTCTCGCGCCTCATCGAGGATCCCGCGCTGCGAGTTCGGACGACCGACCGCCGAGCGGGTCGGGAGGCGATCACCCGCTATCGGGTCCTCGAGCGCCGGAGAGCCGAGACGCTGCTCGAGCTCCAATTGGTGACCGGGCGTCGCGCTCAGATCCGGGCTCAGCTCGCCGCGGCAGGCCATCCGATCGCGGGCGACCGCGAGTACGGCGGCCGAACGGATCCGCTGAGGCGTCTGGCGCTCCACGCCACCCGGCTCGCGTTCGTGCATCCGCGGGGCGGCCGCGTGAGCTTCGACAGCCCTCTGCCGGCGGCATTCGGCCGCCGCCCCGCGTGACCGCTGGTGCTATGATCCCGCTGGCAAAGCGCCATGAGCGAGGGGGAGCGTCGAGTCAGCGCTGATGTCGCCGGCCTCGCCGCCGCCATCGAGCGGGCGGCGGCCGACCTCGCGATCGCCGAGGAGCCGGCGGGCTTCGTGGTCGCGCTCGAGGGCGACGCCGACCCCGGCGAGCGCCGTGACTGACTGGACGGTCGAGACGCTCGCGCGCGCGATCACGGCGCGCAAGATCTCGCCGGTCGAGGCGACGCAGGCGTGCCTCGACCGCATCGCCCGGCTCGACGGGCGCATCCACGCCTTCATCACGGTCGACGCCGAGGGGGCCCTGGCGACGGCGCGCGCCCTCGAAGCCGAGCTCGCCGCCGGCCTCTCGCGCGGCCCGCTGCACGGCGTACCGCTCGCCTACAAGGATCTCTGCCACGTGCCCGGTCTGCCGACCTCGTGCGGCACCAAGACTCGCGAGTACTTCGCCTCGCCGACCGAGTGCACCGCGGCCGCGCGCCTGCGCGAGGCGGGCGCCGTGACGCTGGGCAAGCTGAACATGTCGGAGCTGGCGCTGGGTCCGTTCGGGGACAACGCCCATCACGGCGACGTCCAGAATCCATGGAGGTCCGGGCACTGCGCCGGCGGGTCGAGCAGCGGCTCGGCCGCCGCCGTCGCTGCCGGCTTCGCGCTCGCGACGCTCGGCAGCGACACCGGCGGCTCCATCCGGCTGCCGGCGGCCTGCTGCGGCGTCGTCGGTCTCAAGCCCACGTACGGGCGCGTGAGCCGCGCCGGCGCGATGCCGCTGTCGTGGTCGATGGACCACCTGGGGCCGCTGACCCGAACGGTCGCCGACACGGCGCTGCTGCTCGAGATCGTCGCGGGGCACGACCCGCGCGACGCGACGTCGAGCCGCCGCGGCGTGCCGTACTACCGGCGCATGCTCGAGAGCCCGGTCGCCCGGCTGCGCCTCGGGCTCCCGGAGAACTACTATTTCGACGGGATCGACGGTGAGATGGACGCCGCCGTCCGGGCGGCCGCGAGTGTGCTCGAGGGGCTCGGCGCGCTCGTCACGCCGGTCCGTGTCCCCGATCCTCGGCCGCTCACGGACATCTGCAACGTCATCTCGCGCTCCGAGTCCGCCGCGGTCCACGCGCGCCTGGTCCGTGAGCGCCCGCACGAGATGCAGCCGGCGGTCCGGTCACGGCTCGAAGTCGGCTTCCACATCTCCGCGCACGACTATCTGCAGGGGCTCCGTCTGCGCTCGCGGCTGGCACGGGAGTTCATCGCGGAAGTGTTCGCCGAGGTCGACGCGCTGGTCGTCCCGGTGATCCCGGAGCCCGCGCCGGCCCTCGAAGCGATAAAGTCCGGGACCGTCGACGAGGTCGTCGGCCGGATGGGGCGGTTCTCACGCCTCACCCGCCCCTTCAACGGGCTCGGGCTTCCGGCCCTCACCGTGCCGTGCGGGTTCTCGTCCGACGGCCGGCCGCTGGCTCTCCAGATCGTCGGGCGCGCGTTCGACGAGGCGACGACGCTCCGCCTCGGCCACGCCTACCAGCAGGCGACCGCGTGGCACCTCGAGCGCCCGCGACTTTAGACAGAGACTGGCGGGGGCTTGGCTGACCGCCCGCCGCTCTGGCCCGTCTTCGTCGCGTACGTGGGCGCCTTCGGGGCGATCGTCGTGCTCTCGGTCCTCGCGGCCGGAGCCGTCCGATCTCTCCACCCGGACCTCCCCGAGGACGCCGTGTTCGAGGGCCTGCCCGGGTTGCTTGCCGGCGGAATCGCCTCGTCCACGGCGCTCCTTCTGACGGCGCTGATCGCCAGCCGCGGAGGCCCGCTGGCCGGCCTGCGTCTGATGCCTGGGAGAGAGACGGGCCGCACGCTCGTCCTGATGGTCGTCGGCATGCTGGCGCTCGGCCAGGTGCTGGACTCGCTGACCATGCTCGCCGGGCTGGGCCAGCAGGGCAGCATGGTGATGATCCGCCGTGCCCTGGCTCAGGCCGTCGGCCCCGACCTGTTCCTCGCCGTCCTCATCATCGGCGTGCTCGCGGGCACCGCCGAGGAGGTCTTCTTTCGCGCGTACATGCAGACGCGGCTCGTCGAACGCCTGCCGCCCGCAATCGCCGTGATCATCACCAGCGTGTGTTTCGGCGTCCTCCACCTGGAGTGGTTGCACGCGATTCTGGCGTTGGCGCTCGGCCTGTACCTCGGCTGGATCACGGAGCTGACCGGGAGCGCACTCCCTGCCGTGGCGTGTCACGTCATCAACAACGCCCTGTTCACGGTACTCACCGTGTCGTGGGGCGCCCTCGAAGGGTTCGCGATCAACGCCGTGCTCGCCTCGGTCGGCGCCCTCGCGTTCACCGGATGTGTCGTCTGGTTGCGGCACGTCCAGCCGACGCGGTAGGCTGATGGCGCTTCGCTCCCGACCATGACTGGACCCACCTGGAAGCGGCGGCGGTGAGGGGCTCGATCCTCCGGCTGGCGGAGCTGTTCGCAGGCGCGCGCCGCGCCGTCGCCTTCACCGGAGCCGGAGTGAGCACCGAGTCCGGCATTCCCGACTTTCGCAGTCCGGGGGGTCTCTGGGATCGGTTCGACCCGAGCGAGTTCACCTACCAGAACTTCATGGGCAGCGTCGGCGGCCGACGGAAGTACTGGGAGCTCGGCCGGGTCACCTATCCCGTCATCCGGGCCGCCCGGCCGAACCCTGCGCACCTGGCGCTCGCCGAGCTTCACCGCCTCGACCGCTTGGACTGCTGCATCACGCAGAACGTCGACGACCTTCACCAGCGCGCGGGCCTGCCGCCGGAACGGGTCATCGAGCTCCACGGCAACGCGACGCGCACCCGCTGTCTCGAGTGCGGAGTCGCCTACGCGCGCGACGAGGTGCACGAGTGGCTCGCGGCCCGTGACGAGGTTCCCGAGTGCCCCAAATGCGGGGGCGTCGTGAAGCCCCTCACGGTGCTTTTCGGCGAGGCGATGCCGGCGCGCGCGATGCAGGAGGCCGAGCGCCGCTCGCGGGCGGCCGATCTCTTCGTCGTCCTCGGCTCCTCGCTCGTCGTCTACCCGGCGGCGTACATGCCGGCCCACGCCAAGCACGCCGGCGCCACGCTCGCGATCGTGAACCTCGAGCCGACGCCGCTCGACGCGCAGGCCGACCTGGTGATCCGCGAGAAGACCGGCACGGTCATGGCGACGGTCCTCGCGGAGATCCGCGCGTGGACGTCGCGGGCGACGGACCCGGGACGTGGTCCACTGATTCCGTGACGCTCGATCAGCTCGTGGCGCTGACACGACGACGCCTCGCGGCGCGCCAGCGCCGCGTCGTGCCGCCGGGCCCGCTCGTGCGGGCGGCGGTGCTGGTTCCGCTCATTGATCGCGGAGAGCCCCACCTCGTGTTCGCCAAGCGGACCGAGACGGTCGGGACCCACCGGGGGCAGATCGCCTTTCCCGGGGGCACCGTCGATCCCGAGGACGCGTCGCTCCTCGAGGCGGCCCTGCGCGAGTGCGAGGAAGAGATCGGTCTGCCGCGGGAGACGGTCGAGCCGCTGGGCGAGCTCGACGATACCGAGACGTTCGCGACCAACTTCGTCATCACGCCCTGGGTCGGCGTGGTCCGAGGACCCGTCACGTGGCGGCCCGATGGTGCGGAGATCGAGCGGGTGATCGAGGTGCCGTTCGCGGCGCTCTCCGGACCCGGCGGCCTGCGCGTCGAGGAGTGGGAGCGCGACGGCGTCCTGCGCCCCGTGTACTTCTTCGACTACAACGGCGATACCATCTGGGGCGCCACCGCGAGGATCGTCAAGCACTACCTCGACCTCGTCGCGGACGGGCCATGACGCCGAAGACCGCTCCGCAAGGTCTCTGTGCCACCTGCGCCCACGCGCGCACCGTGGCCTCCGCGAAGGGCTCCGCGTTCGTGCTGTGCGGGTTGAGCCGCACCGACGGGCGCTTCGCGAAGTATCCGCGCCTGCCCGTCCTCGCCTGCGTCGGCTTCGAGGCGGCCGCGCCGTCGCCCCAGGAGACTCAGGGCCACCAGAGATAGAGAAAGCCGGGACCAGCCCCGACGACCGACGCGAGCCGGGCGACGGTCGCGTCGAGGCCGCCGAGCGGCGCATCGGAGCGGGCGTAGTAGGTGGCGCGATACTCCGAGGGCCGGTGATACACGACCACCTTCGCGTCGTCGACCCCGATCGCGCGATGCGCGAGCTGGAGCACGTCGTCCATGTACCCGATCCGGTCGATCAGCTTGAGCTCGAGCGCCTGCTGCGCCGTGTAGACGCGCCCGTCGGCCACCCGCGTCGCGGTCTCGAGCGGGAGCTTACGGGACTCGACGAGTCTCGAGACGAACTGGCCCTGCAGCCCATCGATCACGGACTGGAAGATCTTGCGCTCCTCGTCCGTGAGGGCCCGGAACGGGCTCCCCATGTCCTTGCGCTCGCCCGACTTGATCGTGGCCGTCGCGAGCCCGAGCTTCTGCATGAGACCCTCGGCGTTCAGCGTCACCATGATGACGCCGATCGACCCGGTGACCGTCGTCGGGTGGGCGACGATCGTATCGGCCGCGAGCGAGACGTAGTAGCCGCCCGAGGCGGCGACGTCCATCATGACGGCGATGACGGGAATCTTGGCGGTACGCTTGAACGTGTCGATCTCTTTGAACATGATGTCGGACGCCGTCACCGTCCCGCCCGGGCTGTTGACGCGCACGATGAGGGCCTTGACGTCGGGATCCTCGCCGGCCTTCTTGAGCTCCTCACGAAGGCGGACGAGCAGCGGCACGCGAGGCGGCGGCGCGCCGATGATCACGGTCTGGGACTGCCCCTCTTCACTCAGAAATCCCGAGATGTCCGTCAAGAGGATCTTGGTCCGGCCGCTCCCTTCGACGGTCCGCTCCTCGAGCGGCTTGATCCGCGGCGTGAGGTCGATCGAGATGAGCGAGCAGCCGGCCGCCAGCAGGAGGGACACGAGCAGGGTGATCGTCGTCCGCATGTCGCGAGTATACCGCGAGGGTTGATCGCGGCTCGTGGGCTCTGGGATAATCGGTACCTCGTGACCGCGGGCTCTCGGCTGACGATCGACGACGTGCAGGCTGCCGCTCAGCGGCTCTCGGGTCGCATCGAGCGCACGCCGGTCATCTCGTCGTCACCGTTCGACGACGCGAGCGGCTGTCGCGTCTTCTTCAAGTGCGAGAACCTCCAGCGCGCGGGCTCGTTCAAGATCCGCGGCGCGCTGAACAAGCTGCTGGCGCTCTCGCCGGCCGAGCGCGCCCGCGGCGTCGTGGCGTACTCGTCGGGCAATCACGCCCAGGGGGTGGCGCTCGCCGCCCGGATGGTCGGGACCACCGCGATCATCTGCATGCCGACCGACGCGCCGGCCCTCAAGGTCGAGGCGACGCGCGGCTACGGGGCCGAGGTCGTCTTCTACGACCGCCTGAAGGACGACCGCGCCGCCGTGGCCCGGCGCCTCGTCGAGCAGACGGGGCGCGTCCTGGTGCCTCCGTACGACGATCCCGCGATCATGGCCGGTCAGGGGACCGCGGCGCTGGAGCTCTTCCAGGACGTTCCGTCGCTCGACGCGCTCGTCACCCCCGTCGGCGGCGGCGGCCTCATGGCCGGCTGCAGCACGGTGGCGCGAAGCCTGTCCCCCGGGATCACCGTGATCGGCGTCGAGGCGGACACCGCGAACGACACCTATCTGTCGCTGCAGAAAGGCGAGCGCGTCACCATTCCGCCCCCGCCCACGATCGCCGACGGGATCCGCCCGCAGAGCCCGGGTGAGCTCACGTTCCCGATCCTCCGCGAGAACCTCAGCGCCGTGGCGCTCGTCAGCGACGCCGAGATCGTCGCCGCCGTCCGCTTTCTGGCGCTGCGCGTCCGCGTCGTGGCCGAACCGACCGGCGCGGTCGGCGCCGCCGCGGCCCTGGCGGGGAAGCTCAGCCTCCCGCGCGGCGCGCGGGTCGGCGTCGTGCTCTCCGGCGGGAACCTGGACCCCGATCTGTTGATCCGGATCCTCCGGGGAGAGCTGAGTGGATCGGCGTGAGCGCCGGCGACGCTCAGCGACTGTGAAACGCCGGGATCACCTCGGTGGCGAGCCGCTCGAGCTGCTCGAGCATCCGCGCGGGCGGGCACATCGGCCGCAGGACGAACTTCGACCCGCCACCCTGCACGTACTGCTCCAGGCGCTCGCTGACGAGGTCGGCGGGGCCGAACGCCGTGCACGCGTCGAGCGTCGGCGCGTCGGCCCGCCCGCGCGGGATGAAGGGGAGCGCGATCGCGCGAGCGACCGTCGGGTCGCGGTCGAGGCAGAAGTTCACGAGCGTGCCGAAGTGGTCACCCGGCACCTCGCGCCCGGCCTCGGCCGCGAAGGTGAGCGTCTTGTCGACGCCGACGCGGAACTGATCCGGCGTGATGAAGGACGGAATCCAGCCGTCGCCCATGCGGCCGGCCCGACGCATCGCCGCCTCGCTGTTGCCGCCGATCCAGAGCGGCATGGGCTGCTGGACCGGGCGCGGCAGCACCGTGATGTGGTCGAGGCGCCAGAACTCGCCCGCGAACGTCACCTCGGGCTCCTCCCAGCACCGCCGCATGATCTGGATCGCCTCGTCGGTGCGGCGCCCTCGCTCCCGGAACGGCACGCCCGCGGCGTGGAACTCGCGCTCTTGCTCGACGCCGATGCCGACCGCGGGAAGCACCCGGCCGCCGGAGAGGTAGTCGAGCATCGCGAGCTGGCGGGCGGCGAGCACCGGCGACCTGAACGGGGCGACCAGCACGCTCGGCCCGAACTTGAGCCGTTGCGTGCGCGCGGCGACCGCCGCCATCGTGGTCATCGGCTCGAGGACGGGCAGCGGCGAGGAGAGCCGGTCCGAGAACCAGATGGAGTCGATCGCGGTCTGCTCGCAGAGGTCGATGAGCCGCCAGAGGAAGTCCGGGCCCTCGTCCGGCGAGCCGGCCGGCCACGGTCCGGGCATGATGCCGATCCGGTATTTGATCTGCACGGCGGCCCGCCTAGAACATCGAGAAGTCTTCGGCCTTCTCGGTGAGGAACTCGAGGAGCGCGGGCGTGCCCTCCTGCGTCTTGCGGATGGCGCGCCGGATGGCCGGCACGATCTCACCGGGCTCGGTCACGCGCTCGCCGTGGCCGCCGAAGGCGCGCGCCATGGCCGCGTAGTCACCGCTGATGTCGGTGCTGCGGTACTTGGCCGTCGCCGTCTTCATGATCTTCAGCTCGATCGCCATCGAGAAATTGTTGAGCAGCACGGAGAGGATCGGGATCCGCTCGCGCACCGCCGTCTCGAAGTCCATCCCGGTGAAGCCGATCGCGGCGTCGCCCCAGACGTTCACGCAGAGCTTGTCGGGCGCGGCCAGCTTCGCGCCCATCGCGAGACCGAGGCCGTAGCCCAGCTGCGTCGTCTTGCCCCAGCCGATGTAGCTGAGCGGCGCCACCGGCTCCCAGAACGGCGAGATCTGGTCGCGCGGGCTGCCGGCGTCGTGCGTGATGATCGTGTTCGCGACGTCGACCGTGTGCATGAGGTCCCAGATCACGCGGTACGGAGACAGCGGCTTCGTGTCGGCGGTGAGCCGCGGCGTCCATTGCGCCAGCCACTCGCTCTTGAGGTTCTTGATCTCCTGCGTCACGACCGAGAAGCGGCCGCGCGGCCCGCCCTTGAGCCGGTCCTTCACCTCGACGAGCAGCGCCTGCAGCGTGAGCCCGGCGTCGCCGACGAGCGCCAGCTCCGAGGCGACGTCCTTGTTGATGTCGGTCGGGTCGAGCGTCGCGTGCGCGATCCGCTTGCCCTTCGGCATCGCGACGCCGTAGTTCGTGGTCGCGAAGCTGCACCCGATGCCGAAGATGAGATCGGCGTTCGTCAGGAAATGGTGGAGCTGCTTGCTGATCGAGCGACCGCCGGAGCCGAGCGACAGCGGGTGCGTCTCGGGGAACGCGCTCTTGCCCTGGAGGCTGGTCGTCACCGGCGCTTCGAGGAGCTCCGCCAGCTCGCGCAGCACCTGCCACGCGCGCGCGTAGTGCACGCCCTGGCCGGCGTAGATCACGGGCCGCTGGGCGGCCACGAGCGCCTCGGCCACGCGCGAGACGTCGCGCGGATCGGGCGCCGAGCGCAGCCGGGGCGCCGGCGTGTACTGGATCGGCTCCGGCACGTCTTCGCGCAGGAGATCGACGGGGAACTCGATCAGCACCGGCCGCGGGCGCCCGTTCTTGACCTGGGTGAAAGCCCGGCGCATCGCGTCCACCACCGCGTCGGGTACGATGACCTGCTCGCACCACTTCGTCACGTGCTGGTAATTCAGGAACGAGTTGAAGTTGGGCTGGATGTTCGTGATGCGTCTGGGGTAGCCGCCCGGCAGCACGACGATCGGCACCGAGTCGCCGTAGGCCTGGGCCACGCCGCCGAACGCGTTCTCCGAGCCCGGGCCGTGCTGCATGGCGAAGACGCCGATCCGGTCCCCCGACGAGATGCGGCTGACCGCGTCGGCCATGTGGAGCCCGGTCCGCTCCTGTCGAACGATGATCGTGCGGATGTCGGCTTCCGCGGCGGCTTCGATGATCGGGTTGACCGGGTATCCGATGAGGAATTTCACGCCCTCACGCTTGAGGACCTCCGCGACGGCCGCCGCTGCCTTCATGATCCACTCTCCTGGGTCTGGGTCAGACGCTCGAGATTGCCCCGCCTCGTCGCGCGGGTCGGGCTTATCCTACGCCAGACCCGCACATCGGGGGAGGAGAAGATGCCGTGACCCGGGACGAGCTCAAGCAACGCGTCGACGAAGCGATCGAGCGTCACGCGGACGAGATCATCGCGGTCGGGGAGACGATCCGCCGCCACCCGGAGCTCGGCTTCAAGGAGTCGCGTACCGCCTCGCTCGTCGAGGCGAAGTTCCGGCAGCTCGGCCTGCTGCCGCGGACCGGGCTCGCCATCACGGGCGTGCGAGCCGATGTGGCCGGCGGCGGGGGGTCCGGCCCGACGTTTGCGCTCCTCGGCGAGCTCGATGCGCTCGTGGTGGCCGGACATCCGGAGGCGGATCCATCCACGGGGGCCGTCCACGCCTGTGGCCACAACGCCCAGATCGCGGGGCTCGTCGGCGCGGCGATCGGCCTGGTGACGACGAAGGCCGTCGAGCGCCTGGCGGGCCGCGTGGCGTTCATGGCCGTCCCGGCCGAGGAGGGCGGCGACCTCGAGTGGCGCCTCGACGAAGTTCGCCGGGGGCGGCTCGAGTTCCTCGGCGGCAAGTGCGAGCTGCTACGCCTGGGCCACCTGGACGACGTCGACCTGGCGATGATGATCCACACCACGCCGCGTCCCGAGGACGGCGTCGCGTGTGTTCCCGGCTCCAACAACGGACGGTTCGGCAAGACGGCGCGCTTCGTCGGGCGCGCGGCGCACGCCGGAGGCGCGCCGCACCTGGGCGTCAACGCGCTCTACGCGGCGCAGATCGCGCTGGCCGGGATCAACGCCGTGCGCGAGACCTTTCGCGACGACGACACGATCCGCGTCCATCCGATCCTGACCCACGGCGGCTCGCAGGTGAACGTCATCCCGGGCGAAGCGCGGCTCGAGACGTACGTCCGCGGACGGACCCTCGAAGGCATCCGCGACGCCAACGAGAAGGTCGACCGCGCGCTCAGGGCCGGAGCCCTGGCGCTCGGCGCCAGCGTCGAGATCGAGACCCTGCCGGGCTATCTCCCGCTGCGCACCGACCCGACGATGGCGCGGACGTTCCGGCGAACCGCCGACGTCCTCTTCGGCGCCGGCGCCTGTCGCGAGGCGGGACACCGCGCCGGCTCGACCGACATGGGCGACCTCAGCCAGGTGATCCCGGTGGTCCATCCGTACATGGGCGGCGCGCGCGGCACCGGCCACGCGGCCGACTACGAGATCGTCGACCCGCACCTCGCCTACGTGATGCCGGCGCGGGCCATGGCGGCCGTGGCGATCGACCTCCTCTGGGACGGCGCCGGTGGAGCGCGCGAGGTGATCGCGAACGCCCGCCCCGGGATGACGCGCAAGAGCTACGTCGAGTTCCAGCGGAGCGTCCGCCGGCGCGAGGTGTATCACGGCGCGTGAGCCTCGCGGATCCCGGCCCGTTCGCGACGTCGGGGTTGATTCTCCGTGCGAGCGACCGTAGAATGAACGGCGGTTCAGTCAGAATTCATGCGCGATCCCGACAAGCCGCATCAGATCATCGACGCCGCGATCCGCGTTTTCGCGCGTAACGGCTACTACAACTCGCGCGTCTCGGACATCGCGCGCGAGGCCGGCATCGCGAGCGGCACGATCTACCTCTACTTCAAGACCAAGGACGAGATCCTCGTCACCCTCTTTCGCGAGAAGATGGCGGAGTGGGTGGCGTCGGTACGCCGGGAGGTCGCGGCCGAGCGCGACCCGCTGGCGAAGATCCGCAGGATCGTGGCCCTCCACTTCAGGGTGCTCGAGGAGAACCCCGAGCTCGCCGAGGTCGTCCAGGTCGAGCTGCGGCAGGGGCAGAAGTTCTTCCGCGGGGCCTCCGCGCACGAGATCTCGGCTTACTTCGGCGTGATCAACGACGTGCTCGAGGAGGGCGCCGCCTCGGGGCAGATTCGCCGGGACGTACCGGTGAAAATTGCGACCAAGATGCTCTTCGGCGCGATGGACCAGCTGGCGACCTCGTGGGTCCTCGGCAAGCGCGCGTACCGGCTGACCGAGGCGGCCGAGCCGGTCGCGACCATCTTTCTCCAGGGAGTCTGTGCCCATGGCGTATGAGACCCTGCTCGTCGCGCGTGAGGAGAGCTTCGCGGTCATCACGCTCAACCGTCCGCCGGCCAACGCGATCAGCGAGCCGCTCATGCGGGAGCTGAACGCCGCCCTCAACTCCGTGGAGAACGACGACACGGTTCGTGCCGTCATCCTCACCGGAGCCGGGGACCGGATCTTCTGCGCCGGCGCCGACCTCGGGTCGGCCTTCTCCGGGGGCGACGTCGACACCTTCATCCGCTTCGGCAACAGCGTGGTGCGGAAGATCGAGCGATTCCCCAAGCCGGTCATCGCCGCGATCAACGGGCACGCGCTGGGCGGGGGCTGCGAAATCGCGATGGCGTGCCACTTCCGCCTCCTGAAGGAGACGGCGCGGATGGGGCAGACCGAATCGAACCTCGGCATCACCCCGGGGTTCGGCGGCTCACAGCGGATGCCGCGCCTCATCGGCCGGACCAAGGCCCTCGAGTTCCTGATCCTGGGCACGCAGGTGCCCGCCGCCGAGTGCCTGGCCCTGGGCCTCGCCAATCGGCTCACGAAGGAGGGCGGGACGCTCGACGACGCCAAGGCGCTCGCGCGGGAGATCGCCAAGCGGCCGCCGATCGCCACGCGGCTCATCATCGAAGCCGTCGACGAGGGGCTCGAGGCGCCGATCGACAAGGCGATCGACATCGAGATCCGCGCGTTCCTCAAGACGCTCAAGACCGAGGACGCCGCGGAAGGCATCCAGGCGTTCTTCGCCAAGCGCGAGCCGAACTTCAAGGGTAAGTAGGATGGACCTCGGCATCCGTGGCCGCGTCGCGCTCGTGACGGGCGCCGCGCGGAGTCTCGGGAAGGCTGACGCCACGACGCTGGCCGCCGAGGGCTGCGCGATCGCGATCGTCGACCTCGACGGGGACGGCGCCACCGGCGCGGCCGGCGAGATCGAGGCCGCGGGCGGCCGGGCTCGCGGCTACGCGTGCGACATCCGCGAGTCGGCTCAGATCCAGGACGTCGTGGGGCGAATCGAGCGCGATCTCGGCCCCGTCGACATCTGCGTGAACAACGCCGGGCTGATCTACACGGTGGCCCAGCTCAAGGACATGCGGGACGAGGACTGGGAGCTCAACCTCGCGGTGAACGTGACGGGCACCTACAAGGTGACGAAGGCGGTGTTCCCGAGTATGCGTGAGCGGCGCTGGGGGCGGATCGTCTGCATGGCATCGATCGCCGGCCTCATGGGCGGCTTCGGCCAGACCGCCTACGCGACGAGCAAGATCGGGCTGATCGGATTCGCCAAGTCGGTCGCCCTCGAGGGGGCCCGCTACAACGTCACCTGCAACGCGATCGCGCCCGGCATCATCGCGCCGAACGCGAAGCTGAGCCCGCTCTACGAGCGGATGGTCAAGCGGGTCGCGATGCAGCGTGAGGGGGAGCCCGAGGACGTGGCCAACGCCGTCGCCTTCCTCTGCTCCGAGCGCGCGCGCTACATCACGGGCGCCGTGCTCACGGTGACCGGGGGGATGGACCTCTTTACGTTCTGACCGGCCGACGGTAAATCCGAAGACAAGGAGAAAGCGATGCCGACAGTGAAAGAGACCTTTGACGCGATGGCGACGCGGTTCCGGACCGACAAGTCCGCCGGAACCAACGCCGTGATCCAGTACGACGTGAGCGGCGACGGCGGCGGCACGTGGCACGCCGTCATCAAGGACGGAACCTGCACGGTGAAGCCGGGGGCGGGCACGAACCCGACCCTGACGCTCCAGATCTCGGCCCAGGACTGGCTCGACATGCTCTCCGGCAAGCAGTCCGGGCAGATGCTGTTCATGTCGGGCAAACTGAAGGTCAAGGGGGACATGGGGCTCGCCATGAAGCTCGGCTCGATGTTCCAGATGTGACGCGGTCGATCTCAATCAGGTAAAAGGAGTCCTCTGACCATGGGGCAGGAGCGCTTCGCCGACGTCGTCGAGCGGTTCACCAGCGGGTTCACCGCCGACGCGCCCGCCGAAACGATCAAGCAGTGGCAGGAGGAGCTCGAGCGGGGATTCCGCCGGCTCCGGAACCTTCACGGGATGGTGCTGAGCCCGGCCGAGCCGAAGACCGGCCAGACGCCGCGCGTGGAAGTCTACAAGCGGAACAAGTCGCGACTCTACCGGTACGAGTCGCCACGGACCCATCGGACCCCGCTGCTCTTCGTGCCGAACCTCGGCATCAGCCGGCCGTACATCTTCGACCTCTTGCCCGGCGGGAGCTTCGTCGAGCACATGACGCGGCAGGGGTTCGACTTCTACATGCTCGACTGGGGTGTGTTCGGCCCGGAGGACAACGACCTCACCGTCGATGAGTGCGTGACCAGGATCCTGCCGCGGATGGCCAAGCGGGTGCTCGAGACGTCGGGGACGGAGCAGCTGTCCGTGCTCGGCTACTGCATGGGGGCGCCCATCTCGGCGTCCTTCGTCGCCTCGCATCCCGAGGTGCCGGTGAAGAACTTCGTCAACATGGCCGGTCCGATCGACTTCACGAAGGTGGGTCTCTTCGGGCTCTGGCTCGGCAAGCAGAATTTCAACGTCGACCGCTTCGTGGATACGCTCGGCTCGGTCCCGGCGGACATGGTGAAGGCCGGCTTCAAGCTCCTCAAGCCGACGATGGACCTGTCGACCAACCTGAATCTCTGGTGGAACCTGTGGAACGACAAGTACGTCGAAGGATTCCAGGCGCTGAACAAGTGGGCGAACGAGTACGTGGCCTTTCCGGGCGAGTTCTTCCGCCAGTGGGTGCGGGACTTCTACCAGGACAACAAGCTCTACCGGGGCGAGCTCGTCATGGGCGGCCGGCCCATCCGGCTCGAGCGCATCACGTGCCCGGTCTTCGTCGTGGGCGCGAAGGAGGACTACATCGCGCCGTCCGAGTGCGTCCGCGCGCTCATCGACGCCGTGGGCAGTCGGGACAAGGAGTACATCGAGTTGCCGGGTGGACACATCTCGCTCATCGCCGGGCGGGGAGCCGCCGTCCACTGCTGGCCCAAGGTCTCGGCCTGGCTGGCGCCACGCTCGTAGCGGCGACGTCATCGTTGACGCGTAGCGTCACACCGGGGTAATATTTGAAGTAATGGCTGACGCGTCGGGACCGAACCAGCTGTTCGAGCAGTGGAGGAAACAGTTCGAGGAAGGCGCCCAGGCCTGGACGCGGCTCCTCAATCAAACCGCCACCGCTCCGCCGACAGCCACGCCCGACCCGATGGCGTTCTGGCGGCCGGTGCTCGACCAGGGCGTTCAGACCTGGGCCAAGCTGTTCGCCCAGACGCCGGCCACGCCCGACCTCCTGACCCAGTGGAAGCAGTTCCTCGACCAGTGGATCGAGGCCTGGTCCAAGGTGCTGGGTCAGGCGATGGGCACGGAGCAGTTCGCCAAGCTGATGGGGCAGTCGCTCGATCAGTTCCTGGTTGCCGGCGCGCCGGCGAAGAAGGTCGTGGATCAGCAGATCGAGCAGGCGCTCCAGGCGCTGAATCTACCATCGCGCAGCCAGCTGACCGCGGTGGCCAAGCAGATCGTCGAGCTGGAGGAGCGGATCGAACGGCTCGAGGAGTCGCTCTCCGCGAAGCTCCAGCGTCTCGCCGACCGGGAGCCGCGGTGATCGGCAGGACGATCGCCGAGGTCGCCCCCGGCGACCACGCGGAGCTGGCGCGGCGGGTCGACGAAGACGACATCGCCAGCTTCATCGACGCGGTGGGCGATCTGAATCCCGTCCACAGCGACGCCGGCTACGCGGCGACGACCCCGTTCAAGGAGCCGATCGCCCCCGGCATCTTCACCGCCGGACTGATCTCCGCGGTCATCGGCACCCAGCTTCCGGGGCCCGGCGCCGTGTACCTCTCCCAGAGCCTCAAGTTCATCAAGCCCGTCAAGGCCGGGGACACGATCACGGCGCGGGTGGACGTGCTCGAGGTGGTCCGCGAGCGTAACCGCCTCCGGCTCCAGACCGTCTGCCTCAACCAGCGCGGCGAAGAGGTCCTCTCGGGCGAGGCGTGGGTGATGCCGTCGAAGGCGCGCGTCGTTTACGAGGAACGACCCCGGCGGGTCGAGTCGCTGGCGATACTGGCGCTCCAGCCCTGGGCCCTGGCGGCTCAGGCGGTGCGGCTCTGGGCCGCGGTCGTCACATCAGCAGTCCGCCGTTGATCGAGAGCTCGGCGCCCGTGATGTAGTCGCCGTCGGACGAGACGAGGTAGACCACGGCGCGACCGACCTCCTCCACCGTGCCGAACCGCTTCAGCGGGATCTGACTCAAGAGCTTGTCGCGGACCTTCTCCGGAATTCCCCGGACCATGTCCGTCTCGATGAAACCCGGCGCCACCGCATTCACCGTGACGCCCTTGCCGGCGAGCTCCTTGGCGAGCGACTTGGTGAACGCCGCGACCCCGGCCTTCGACGCCGCGTAGTTGGCCTGGCCGAAGTTGCCGATCTGGCCGATGACCGAGGTGATGTTCACCACGCGACCGTATTCTTGCTTGAGCATCTGGTCGATGAACACCTTGGTGCAGTTGAAGACGCCGTCGAGGTTGATGGCGAGCACCTTGCGCCAGGAGGCGTGGTCCATCTTGACGAACGTCTTGTCGGAGTTGATCCCCGCGTTGTTGACCAGGATGTCCAGATGCCCGAACTCCTTCAGGAAGTCCTGCGCCATCCGGAACGTGTCGGGATAGTCGCCGACGTCGGCCTGCGCGAGCATCGAGTGCCGGCCCATCTTCCGGATGTGCTCGGCGACCTCCTTGGCGGCCGGTTCGCTCGAGACGTAGTTGATAGCGACATCCGCGCCTTCCTCGGCGAGCGCCAGCGCGATGGCGCGACCGATGCCGCGGGAGCCTCCGGTGACGAGCGCGGTGCGCCCCTTGAGCTTCATGCAGACCTCCTGTCGGCGTGGGCCGTCAGTCTAGCACGCCGTGTCTGGGCCTCTTGACGCGGGGTGTTACGCCATTCATAGTGGCCTCACGGGCCGCCCCACAGAGGAGCGCCATGGCGTACGTCATCAAGCGGTACTCGAATAGAAAACTCTACGACACCCAGGAGAGTCGATACGTCACCCTCGAGGAGATCGAGGAGATGATCCGGGCGGGCAGGGAGATCGCGGTGGTCGACGCCGCCTCCGGCGAGGACCTGACGTCCGTGACGCTGGCTCAGATCATTCTCGAGAACGAGCGCAACCACCGCGCCACGCTGCCCACCGCGTTCCTGCATCAGCTCATCAAGCACGGCGAGGCCTGGCAGGAGTTCGTCCAGCGCTCGATGAAGTCGAGCCTCGAGGGCATCGTCTCGAACCAGCGCGAGATGGAGCGCATCTTCCAGGACTGGGCCTCGCGAGCCGGATGGGGGATCGCCGCGCCGCGCGCCGAGCCCAGACGCGACGGCGCCGAGCCCGATGCGGAGCGGCTCCGCGAGGAAGTCTCGACGCTGCGAGAGCGCCTACGCTCCCTCGAGGAGCGGCTCGAGAAGCGGAAGAACCAGAAGTAACCCGTTAGCTCTGATACACGTCCTTCATCTTTTCCACGACGGCCGTGTAGGTCTCCTGAATACCCTTGCCCGCCTGCTCCGCCGACGTCTGGAACCGCTCGGCCGAGCGTGTGATGGCCTGGGCTTGACCTTCCATCAGCTTGAACGTCTTCTCGACGCTGTCGACGCCGCTCATCAGCGCCTGCTGGTACATCTGGACCGGATCCTTCGCGCCGTCGAACCAAGCGCCCTGCCAGCGTCCGGCAGCGGCGTGGGAGTTGCGCAGCGTCTCGAGGGCGCCCTGCTGCAGCTCGGCGTAGAGCCTCACGCCCTCCTTCGCGGTGGCCGTCGAGAATTCGACGAGCTCGCGAAGCACACGCTGGTTGGCGTCCGCCCACACCGTCATCGTCTCGACCGCCTTGCCGGTCAGCTGACCGAACAGCTCCTGGGCCTTCTTCTGATCGTCCATTCTCTCCTCCTGCCTGTTCTGGTTCGTCGTCGTACTGCCCTTCGTCGTCGGCTCGTTCATCTCGGTCCGAGTGTAACGCGTCGCGTTACCCTGTCAACATCTTTTTCACGCACTGCGTTATCCGCCGTGTGCTACCGTCGGTTATCCCTTTGAGATTGATACGTTACAGGGAGGATTAGTCCATGGCCGCCGACACCCTCGCCCGGATGTTCTGGGATCGAGTCGAGCAGAGCGGTGACCGTCCCGGTCAGCAATTCAAGCAGGGCGCCGGCTGGAAGACGATCACCTGGCGCGAGGTCGGCGATGTCGTGCGCGAGGTCGCGCTCGGCCTTATCGCGCTCGGTCGTGAAAAGGGGGATGCGGTCGCGCTCCTGTCGACCAGCCGGGCCGAATGGGTCCAGGCTGACTTCGCGATCTTCAGTGCTGGTTGCGTGACCGTCCCCGTCTATCCGACGTATCCACCGGATCTGATCGCGTACGTGGTGAACGACTCCGGGGCGAAGACGATCATCGTGGAGGATCCCGGGCAGCTGGCGAAGGTGCTGGACGGGCGGGACAAGATGCCGGCGCTCGAGCAGATCGTCGTCATCGCCGGCTACGAGGCACCTCAGCCTCCCAAGATGGTGATGACCTGGGAGACGCTCCGGCGGCTGGGGCGCGACGGCGTGGCCGCGCACAAGAGCACCCTCGCCGAGCGCGTCGCGTCGACGCGTCCGACCGATCTGGCGACGATCGTGTACACCTCCGGCACCACCGGCCCCCCGAAAGGGGTGATGCAGACCCACGGCAATCACGTCGCCGCCGTGACCGCCTCGAAGCAGGCGACCCCCGTCGAGGAGGGATGGGTCCATCTGCTGTTCCTCCCGCTCGCCCACTCGTTCGCGCGGCTCGAGTCGTTCCTCGGCGTCGCGCACGGCCTGACGACGGCGTTCGCGGAGAACCTGGACAAGGTCGGCGACAACCTCAAGGAGACGCGGCCTCATTTCATCTGCAGCGTGCCGCGCGTGTTCGAGAAGGTCTACGGGAAGATCCTGGCCGGCGTCGAGGCCGGCTCGCCCGCGAAGAAGAAGATCTTCGGCTGGGCGGTGTCGGTCGGGCGGGACGTGAGCCGCCATCAGCAGCGCGGCCAGCCCGTGCCCGCCAGCCTCGAGTGGAAGCGAAAGCTCGCCCACAAGCTCGTCTTCTCGAAGCTTCACGCGGCACTCGGCGGGCGGCTTCAGTGGGCCGTGTCCGGCGGCGCCCCGCTCTCGCGCGACATCGCCGAGTTCTTCCACGCGGCCGGCATCCTCCTGCTCGAAGGCTATGGGCTCACCGAAACCTGTCCGGCCCTCACGTTCAACCGGCCGGATCGCTTCAAGTTCGGCTCGGTGGGCCAGACCCTGCCGGGGGTCCAGCTGAAGATCGCGGCGGACGGTGAGATCCTGGCGCGCGGCCCCAACATCGCCACGCTCGGCTACTACAAGCAGCCGGAGGCGACGCGCGAAGTCTTCGGTACGGACGGGTGGTTCCAGACCGGCGACATCGGGACGATCGACCAGGACGGATTCCTGGTCATCACCGACCGGAAGAAGGACCTGATCGTGACGGCGGGCGGCATGAACATCGCGCCCCAGAACATCGAGAACCTCCTGAAGGCCGACCCGTTCATCAGCCAGGTGATGGTCTATGGCGATCGCCGCCCGTACCCGGTGGCGCTCATCACCGTCAACCCGGAGGAGCTGTCGAAGTTCGCGCGCGAGCAGGGGATCCTGACCAACGAGACGGCGGTCATCGTGAAGCATCCGAAGGTCGCCGAGCGCATCGGCCGCACGGTGGAGGAGAAGAACACGCAGCTGCAGTCGTACGCCAAGATCAAGCGCTTCACGGTGCTGGCCACGGACTTCACGCTCGACGGCGGCGAGCTGACGCCGACCCTCAAGGTGAAGCGCAAGGTGGTCTCGCAGAAGTACAAGGACGCGATCGAGGAGCTCTACCGCTGACCGCAGAGCCCGGCGCGCTCGCCGGCAAGGTCGCGATCATCACGGGCGCCAGCCGCGGCCTGGGCCGGGCGATCGCGGTGGCGCTGGCCGGGGCCGGCGCCGACCTGGCGCTTGCCGCCCGATCGAAAGAGGCGCTCGAGGAGACGGCGCAGCTCGCCGTGCGCGGCGGCCGTCGAGCGTTCGTGGCGCCCACCGACGTCGCGAGCTACGCTGACGTCGACGCCCTCGTCCAGCGCACGATCCGGGAGCTGGGCCGCCTCGACATCATCGTCAACAACTCGGGCGTGGCCCGGGTCGCGCCGCTGGTCGAGATGACGCCGGAGGACTGGCGCCTCATGCTCGACGTGAACCTGACCGGCGTCTTCAACGGCTGTCGAGCGGCGGCGCCGTACCTGATCGCCCAGAAGTCCGGCAAGGTGATCAACGTCGCCTCGGTCCTCGGCCAGGTCGGCCTGCCGGGCTACACGATCTACGGGGCGACCAAGGGCGGCGTCATCGCGCTCACGCGCGCCCTCGGGGTGGAGTGGGCCCGCCACAACGTCCAGGTGAACGCGATCGCGCCCGGCTGGTTCGCGACCGACATGACCCACGAGGCGTTCGCCGATCCGGCGATCAACCAGCGGCTGACCCGCGACATCCCGGCCCGGCGAATCGGGCGGCCCGAGGAGATCGGGCCGCTGGCCGTCTACCTCGCGTCGGCGAGCTCCGATTTCATGACGGGCCAGACGCTCTTCCTCGATGGCGGCCACTCGGCCGCGTAGGCCGCGGGCCGACCGCACGAGTTGCTGGAACCTGGGTCGTCGAGTAGATTGTCCGCCATGAAAGCGGCGATTCTTCACGGACCGCGCGATCTTCGCGTCGAGGGCGCGCGGGATCCGAGACCCGCGCCCGGCGAGGTCGTGGTCCGCATCGTCGCGGCGGGTCTGTGCGGGACGGACTATCAGATCTGGTCCGGCGCGCGTCCCGTCGCCTACCCCCGGGTGATGGGCCACGAGCTCGTGGGCCGCGTCGAGGCCGTCGCGTCCGACGTGACGCGAGTCGGCCCCGGTGATCCGGTCGTCGTCGAGCCCAACTATTCGTGCGGATGGTGCCCGCTCTGTCGCGAAGGTAACCGCAACCTCTGTCTGTCGCGGACGACGGTCGGCATCGACGTCGACGGCGGCTTCGCGGAGCTCGTCCGGGTGCCCGCGCGCTGCTGCTGGCGCGCGCCGGCGGACGCCGCGTCCGACGCGCTGCTGCTCGCCGAGCCGCTGGCCGTCGTCGTGCGCGCCGTGGAGCGCGGCGTGCCGAGGCGAGGCGAGAGCGCCGCGATCGTCGGGGCGGGAACCCTCGGACTCCTGGCCCTCCAGGTGCTCCGGGCGCGCGGCGCGCGGGTGCTGGTCGTGAGCCGGTCGCGGCGGCGCTTCGCCCTCGCGAGCGAGCTCGGCGCCGAGGCCACGCACGCGACCGTCGACGGCGCGCTCGCGGACGCCGGCCGCCGATTTTCCGGGCGAGAGGGCGTGGATCTCGTCGTCGAGACCGCCGGCTCCGCCGAGGCGGTCACGCTGGCACTCGAGCTGGTGAGACCGGGGGGACGGGTCGTGCTCACCGGACTCCCCCACGAGGCCACGCCGGTGTCGTTCTTCTCGGTCGTGCGCCGCGAGGTCACGATCGCGGGCTCGATGATCTATCAGGACGAGTTCCCCGGGGCGCTCAGGCTCGTCGCCAGCGGCGCGGTCCGCACGGGGCCGCTGATCACGCACCGGTTCAGCCTCGACCGGATCGGCGAGGCGTTCACCGCGCACGCGGACGCCGCCTCCATCAAGGTCGCGCTGGAGCTCTGACGCCCGACGCGAGCATCGCGCGGGATAGAATCCTCGGCATGTGGCTTGTCCTGTCGCTGGCGGCCGCGCTGTTCCAGGTGCTGCGCAACACGACGATGAAGCGTCTGGGCCACGCGCTCGACGAGTACATCAACGTCTGGGGCCGCTTCACCTTTCTCCTGCCGTTCGCCCTCGTCGCCTGCGTGGTCAGCGGCTGGCCCGAGCTCAAGCCCGGCTTCTTCGTGTGGTGCCTGGCGTTCGGCGTCTGCCAGACGCTCTCGACCCTCGCCCTCTCGAAAGCGCTCAAGCTCTCGCAGATCTCGTTGGTCACGGCGCTCTGGAAGGTGAGCCTCCTGATCCTCCTCGGGATGGGGGTGACGATCGGTGAGCGGCCGAGCGCCGCCGGCGTCGCGGGCGTGCTATTGAGCGCCTCCGGCGTGTACCTCTTGAACGTGCGGAGCGCGCGGGTCTCGCTGGTGGCGCCGCTGCGCGTCCTCTTCACCGACCGAGGTCAGCGCTACACCCTGCTGGCGGCGCTGCTGTACGCGCCGTCGGTCATCACGATCAAGAAGGCGATCCTCGCCTCCAACACCGCCGTGGGCACGTTCGGCACGTACTTCGCGGCGAGTCTCATCGTCACGCCGCTCGCGCTGACGACGTCGGCGCGCCACTTCAGGGCGGTGCCCCGGTACTGGAAGGAGTTCGTCGCGCTGGGCCTCTTCGCGGCGCTCACCACGCTGAGCCAGGGCAAGGCCTACACGCTGACGCTCTCCTCGTACGTCGAGGCGGTGAAGCAGGTCGAGATCCTCTTCGCGATGGCGATCGGCGTCCTGGCGTTCGGCGAAGGTCAGCGGGTCCGGGAGTCGGCGCTGGGCGCCTTCGTGATGCTCCTGGGCATGGTGCTGCTGGCGCTCGCGACCTAGCGGTGAGTCGAGGGCCGCGGCCTAGAGCTCCGGCCGCTTGCCGTGCGTCGCGCGGATCTCGGTCTTGATGCCGCCCCGCACGTTGAAGTCGCCCGTCACCTCGAGCCAGCGCGGGCTGGCGACGGCCACGAAGTCGTCGAGGATTCGGTTGGTCACGTCCTCGTGAAAGGCGCCTTCCTGGCGGTACGACCACAGATAGAGCTTGAGCGACTTCAGCTCGACCAGATGCCGGTCGGGCACGTACCGGATGCGGATCGTGGCGAAGTCCGGCTGGCCCGTGCGGGGGCAGAGGCACGTGAATTCGGGCACCGTCATCGTGACCTCGTAGTCGCGGTCCGGATGCGGGTTCGGCACGATCTCCAGCGTCTTCGACGGTGCTGTCGCCATGGCGCGATTATACCCGCGGCGTGCGCCGCAGGCTGTCGCGGGGCGGGGGCCCCGCCGGCCGAGGCGCGGCCATACCCAAGGTCCCTCACCGGCTCGTGAGCCCGATCCCCACGGCGACGGCCGCGCACGCGAGCAGGAGATCCGGCGTGAGCGGGTCTCCGGCGACCAGCGCCGCCGCGACGACGCCGAAGATCGGCTGCGTGAGAAAGAACGCCGAGAGCGCGCTCGGGCGGTACTTGCGCAGGAGCGCCAGGTTCACCACGAAATTGAACCCGGAGATCAGCACCCCCTGGTAGGCGATCGAGCCGCCGAGCCGCATGGTCCAGCGGGTCGGCGCCGGCTCGACGAGGAACGAGACGACGACGAAGAGCGCGGTCCCCACCACCGCCTGCGCGAGGAGCAGCTTCACGGGGTCAAGGCGCTGCACCGCTCGCGCCAGGTACACGGTGCGCTCGGCGAGGAGGAACCCGGCCACCGTCACGACCACGTCACCGACGAGCGTCGGCGAGCCGTGGGCCACCTGGCCGGCGAAGAGGAGGACGATGCCGGAGTAGGCGACGAGGCTGCCCGAGACCTTCCTGACGGAGAGCCGATCGCCCGGGATCACGAAGTGGGCGAGGACGACCGTGTGGACGGCGTACAGGTTGAGCAGGATCGACGCGTGCGCCGCGCTCGTGAGCCAGGTCCCGACGTTCGTCGCGGCCATCTGGACGCTGAACAGGAGGCCCAGGAGCACGAGCGGGCGCCACTCGGCGGCCTCGATCCGGAAGCCGGCGAAGCGGCCCGTGGCCCAGGCCCAGAGGCAGATCACGACGCCCCCGACCACGAAGCGCATGCACGCCAGCCGGAGCGGCGGTGCGTCCTCGAGGCCCATCTTGATGACGACGGTGTTGGCGCCCCAGAGGATCGAGATGAGCACGGCCATGGCCGCGCCCTTGAGATCCATGTCTTTCGCGGGATGGCTCAGAACGCTCTCGAGAATACGACACCTGGCATAATCGGCTCATGAAGATCGGCCTGATCGGGCTCCCCAAGTCGGGAAAGACCACTCTCTTCAATCTGCTCACCGGCTCCAAGGTCGCGACGGCGCGCTACGACGCCGGACGCGCCGAGCTCCACACCGGGGTCGCGCGCGTGCCCGACCCGCGCGTGGACCGACTCGCCGCCATCTTCAAGCCGCGGAAGACGACTTACGCCACCTTCGAGGTCGTCGATCTGGCGGGCATCGAGAGGGGCGAGCGGGCTGGGCTCGACACCAAGGAATTCAGGAACGCCGACGCGCTGCTCCACGTGGTCCGGGCCTTCACCGACGAGGCCCTGGGCGCGCCCGCGCCGAAGCGGGACATCGAGGATCTCGACACGGAGCTGATCCTGGCGGACCTCGAGGTCGTCGACCGGCGCCTCGAGCGCCTCGAGGCCACGATCAAGAAGCAGCGCAAAGAGGCGGACGTTCGCGAGCAGGCCATCCTGGCCCGCCTGAAGAAGGACCTCGAGAGCGAGACACCGCTCCGAGCGGTGGGGCTCACGCCCGACGAGACCCGGGCGATCCGGGGATTCACGTTTCTCTCGCAGAAACCCATCCTGCATTGCCTGAATCTCGACGAGAAGGCGATCGGCGACGGACCTCGGGCCGTCGAGCGGCTCGGGGCGGAGCTCGCGGCCCAGCGCGCGAGAACGCGGATCGGCTGGGTCTCGGCGGTGATCGAGGCCGAGGTGGCCGAGCTCGCCGGAGACGAGCAACGGGCGTTCCTGGCCGATCTCGGCTTGAAGGAGCCTGCGATCCACCGCGTGCTAAATGACTGTTATGCCTTGCTCGGGCTCGTGTCCTTCTTCACGGTGGGGGAGGACGAGGTCCGCGCCTGGCCGATCCCGGAAGGCACCCGGGCCCAGGACGCGGCGGGCACCGTGCACTCGGACATCGAGCGGGGCTTCATCCGCGCCGAGGTGAACGGCTACGACGATCTCGTGGCGGTCGAGGGGTCGTTCGCCGATCTCCGAGCCCGCGGCCAGCAGCGGCTCGAGGGCAAGGACTACATCGTGCGGGACGGAGAGATCTGCCACTTTCGATTCAACGTGGGCAAGTGAGCGCGCTACGCGGTGACCCCCGGGATCTTCTTGAGCGGCCCGCCGAGCGCTAGCACGACGGCGGCGACCGTCGCGTCCGGCGTGTTCATCGGTAGAACGCAGCCCGGACCGACGATGAGCCCCGTGCCTTCGGTCTGAGCGACCGCGTCCCGGGCTTCGCCGACCGCCTGCTCCGCCGTGCCGTCGCGGAGCGTCTTCCACTGATGGAGCCCGCCGATCACGGCACCCGGCACCACGGCCCGGGCGTCACGCAGCGACGGCGGCGTCGCACGATCGTCCCAGCTCCAGGCGTGGCCGGGTAGCTGCGCCAGCCGGTCGAACATCAGCCGGTCGCCGTGGCAGTGGATGATCGTCAGCGCCGACTTCGAGCGGATCGCCTCGAGGAACTCCCGGTCGTAGGGCTCGCCGAAGCGGGCGTAGTCCTCGTCGGAGTTGGCCGATCGGCTGGCCGCCTGGATCGAGTAGAAGATGCCGGACACGCCCTCGGCGAGTGCCAGCAGGGCGAACTTGATGAGCGTCTCGGTGATCGCCTCGAGCGCGCCCGTGACCGCCGCGGGATGGTCGCGCAGATCGTGCTGGAGCCGGTCGCCCGAGAGCTTCTTCGCGAGCGACAACGGCGAGAACAGCGTCGGCACGACCGGCGCGTCCCCGATCCGACGATCGAAGCCGAGGCGAATGATCGTCTCGATCTCGTCGGCGTAGCCGGGCGCGGCGGCGGGATCGAGGACACGGATCTTCTTCCAGTCCTCTCCCGAGCGCACCGCACAGCTGGCGCACGGTCGGTGACCATCCTCACGGACGGCGTCGCCCTCCACGCACCCCCAGGCCTCGACGGCGTAGCCCCCGCGTGGCGTGATCTTGAGGAAGTCCGAGCCGTACCGCTCGTGGAACCGGAGCGTCGCCTGCGCCAGGCCCGCGGACGAATGGTCGACGCTCGGGAAATGGCGCCAGACCGCGTAGGGGACGCGGTCGACGGGCTGGCGGTTGACCGCCGCGAGAACGCGTTCGCGCCGACTCATCTGCTTCATGCTCGTAGCACCCCATCGCTCAGCACCGGCTCACCTCGCTCGTCGACCGCGTCGAACGCGAGCAGGTCGCCCGCGCGCCCGCGGCCGCGCACCGTGAACGTCGACGGCATGAACACCCGCCCGGTGAAGCGAGCGGCGATCTCCTTGACGCGCGCCGGGTCGCCGGCGAGGTCCTGCTGGATCACCTGCGACACGGCGAGTGCCAGCGTGGCCGAGCCGTGGAGGATCGGAGCCGACAGTCCGGCCGTGCGGGCGACGGCGACGTCGGTGTGGATCGGGTTCCAGATGCGCGCGCACTCCGAGTACACGTGCGCGGCCTGGGCCGCGACCGGGACCGGCGCGCTCCAGCGCGGCTCGGCGGAAGGCGGCGGCGCTGGTCGGGCCAGGGGCTCGACCGCCGCGCGCATCCCGGCGTCGGTCGCGACGCCGCGGTAGACGGACCCGTAGTCGGTCGTCGTCACCGGTCGGCCGTTCCGGTCCACCGTCGAAAAGCGCGCCACGACGAGCGTGCCGGCGCGGCTGGGCCGTACCTCGACGATCTGCGCGCGCGTGAGGAGTCGGTCGTCGGCGGTGGGCAGCCGGTGGATGATCACGTGATGGGTCGCGTGAACGCCGAGCAGCACCCACGCCTCCCGCACGGTCTTGGCCCGCAGGGCGACGACGGCCGGCCACTCGTAGCACACGGAGAAGAGCGGGTGGGCGACCGGGCCTTCGGCGGCGAGGGTGTCGTAGTACCGGGTGTCGTCCAGACCGAGCGCCGCGGCGTACGCCATCAGCCAGCGCGCGTCGAGCGAGGTGCTCAGGGCGCCGACCTCCGTCCCGGCGATCTTCGCCGCGAGCGTCGCGCGTGCGCTTTCGCGGCGAGTCATGACGGTCGCGGAAAATTCATGCAGTCGACGAAGATCCCCTCGAAATCCGGGTGGGCCGCGAGCGAGACGTGCTCGATCCGCGCCGCCACCGCCTCGGCGCGGGCGCGCTCGGTCTCGGACACGAGGCAGAGCTGCGCGCCGAGCGAGGCGGCGTTGCCGACGTAGCGGATCCGCCCGCGGGGCAGCGGCGGAATCAAGCCGATCCGTAGCGCGCTCTCGATCGACACGTAGTTGCCGAAGCCGCCCGCCAGCATCAGCTCGACGACCGTCTCTCCAGGAACGCCGGCGACATGCTGGAGCATCATCACGCCCGAGGCGATCGCCCCCTTCGCCAGCTGGACCTGCCGAACGTCGTCCTGGGTCAGCACGATCTCCTGACGCGCGCCGGCCTCGCCCGGCCGGAGCACGAGGACCTGGCGCTCCTCGCCCTTGACGACGACGCGCTCGGAGAGCTTCGGCGGGAGCGCGTCGCGCGCCTCCACCTGGATGAGGCCCGTCCAGTCGATGACCCCGGCCTCGAGGAGACCGGCCAGCAGGTCGATGATCCCGGAGCCGCAGATGCCGAGCGCGGC
>Ga0137403_10000792_pt1 | contig 40693 bp, 21 predicted proteins | sample CZOMad2_1_16fung_FD_122057 | JGI IMG/M metagenome (GOLD analysis project Ga0137403, IMG submission 122057) | Vadose zone soil fungal communities from Angelo Coast Range Reserve, California, USA - CZOMad2_1_16fungal (Hybrid Assembly) | ecosystem: Environmental > Terrestrial > Soil > Vadose zone...
AAAAGTCGCCGAGCAACCAATTACCGATGCTTTCGCTGCGTTGCTGCACCAACTTCACCTTCCCGCTCCCACAACCGAGAGCAGTTCGCGCGCAGCCGAAAACCTGCAGTCGAGATTGCGCGGAAATATTCTAATGACCATCTCCAATGCCGAAGGTCGTTTGCTGCTCTCCACGGGAAACAAGTCGGAGCTCGCATTGGGCTATTGCACACTTTATGGCGACACAAATGGCGGGCTCGCGGTGATCGGCGACGTTTTGAAAACCGAAGTCTACGAACTAGCGCGGTTGTACAATCGCGATCGCGAGTTGATTCCGCAATCGATTATCGACAAGCGTCCATCGGCGGAACTTGCGCCCGGACAGTTCGACGATCAATCTCTGCCGCCCTACGACAAATTGGATCCAATCCTCAAACTTTATTTCGAGCAGAAAGCCTCGCCGGAAGACATCATCGCCGCAGGTCAAGACACCGATCTCGTCTACGACATCCTTAATCGAGTCGAGTCGCCGGCGAACGAATTCAAACGACGGCAATTGCCGCCGACGCTGATCATTTCGCGCAACGCGATTGGTATTGGCCGGCGGAGACCGATCACCCATCGTTACCGCCGGCAGCCTGCGAGCATCGGACGCAGCGCAAAGAAATAGCCGGGCGAGCGTTCAGAAGCCCCGACTGAATCGGTTTCAGAAGCCCGCGCGTAAGCAAGGGCTCAGATGATAATCAAGCCCTCCCTGACAGTTGGGCTTCTGACACTCGGCTAACGCGATCTGCGCAACTTGCTGAAATGGAACTACTGAAGCAATATTGTTGCCGTTTCCAGCAAATCTATTTCCATGAAATTCTTAGCAAGGTGAAATAATGAGATCCAAATCGTTTGTAGCACGGACCGTTTTCGCTTTGAGGCTGGCGCTCGCCGTCTGCCTGATCAGCGCAGGTGTAACTTTGACGCTGGCCCAGGGTGGCCGGTCCAGCCAACCTACGCTCTCGTCGGAAGAGCAGAGCATGCTCAAGGCGATCATGAGCGCGACTGACCCCGCGGCGAAGTTCAAAGCCGTCGAGGTCTTGATCAAGAAGCACCCCAAGACCCCGGTGCGTGCGCGCATCGCTCGCGAGGCTGCGAATCAGATTGGCGATCTAAAAGACGCGGCGCAGAAAGTTACCCTGGCGCAGCAGTACGTAGCCCTCTTCACCGAACCTTCCGAACAGCAGATGATCATGCCGATCCTGATCGAAGCATTAGCCGGCGCCGGCAAATTCGATGAAGCCTTTGCGAGCGGCTCGGATTTTCTGACGCGCAACCCGGACGCGTTATTTGTGTTGGCCGAACTGGTATCGGTTGGCACCAACCAGGCTAAGCAGAAGAACCCAAAATTCATTCCGCAAAGCCTGCAATACGGAGCCCATGCAATCGATTTGATCGAAGCCGACAAGAAACCTGCTGACATGGATGACGCTGGCTGGAAGAAATACAAGGGCGACATATTGCCGAGCTTGTACCAATCAACGGGCGTGATAAATCTGGTAAAAGGCGACCATGACGGCGCCAAGGCTAGACTGGCGAAGGCTGCCGAACTCGCGCCCACTGATCCGTTTAACTACCTGCTGCTCGCCGGGATCCTGAACGACGAATACCAGGCGGGGGCCGCGCACTATAAGACTACTCCCGCGGGTCCGGCCAAGGACGAAGAATTGAAGAAACTTCTCGCGGCGCTGGATCAAGTCATCGATGCCTATGCCCACACCGTAGCTCTGGCCGAGGGCAACGAACGCTACCAGGCTGTGCGACAACAATACCTGGGCGATCTTGAGTCCTACTACAAATATCGCCACAACAACTCGACCGCAGGCATGCAGCAATTGATCGACAAGTACAAATTGCCGGCCAAGTAGCTTTTCAAAGAGCGGGCAGGGATGCCCGCGCTCCGCACACAGGATGCGTGCGCTCCCTACCATGAAACTTGAACCGATCGAAGGGCCGCTCGTGCTCCGGCCATTTCGCGACGCGGACGCGAGCGCGTTGTATGAAGCTGTGCGCGAATCGATCGCTGAAGTCTCTCCCTGGTTGCCATGGTGTCACCAGAACTATGCCATCGAAGAAACCAGAGAGTTCCTCGCTTCTAGGGAACTGGCTTCGCAGGGTGGCGAATGGTACAGCTTTGGAATTTTCGAAACGGACGGCGGCAGATTTCTGGGCGGCGTGGGGATAAACTTCATTAACCGCGTGCATCAGATGGCGAATCTTGGTTACTGGGTGCGGACCAGCGCCGCTGGTCGCGGGGTGGCCACCGCGGCGGCGCGTCTGGCTGCGAGATTCGCGTTCGAACAACTTGGTCTGCAACGCATTGAGATTGTCGCCGCCGTCGACAACATCCCCAGTCAGCGAGTCGCCGAGAAAGCCGGCGCCCGGCGCGAAGGCGTTTTACGCAAACGCCTGCTGATTCGCGGTGAGTCTCTGGACGCAGTGCTTTTCTCGTTGCTGGCGGAGGATTTTGGGATCGCCAATAAACGCTGAGGAGGAAGCACCCGACTCCGAGTCCTAGGAACAACGCGCGTCAGCGATGCTTGCGAGCCTTGCCTGGTGCGGCCATATGACGCTCTGCAGTTAAGTGACAGTGACAAGGTCTTTTCGAAGCTATAAACTGCTCTCTGAAATAGTTATTTAAGAAGAGCTTCAGAGACTACGACTGGAGCCACTCGTCTTGATTTCCTCGCAGGCCCAACCGGGAGATAGCCAGATGTTGAAGAAAATAGCCTTTGTTACGTACGAGACTCCCTTTGCTCCGTGCGGCGGCATCGCTGCCGTGATAGGTCGCTTGCCGGGCTATGTGAAAAAAGCCTCGGGCCTTGAGACTATTGTCATCACACCATTCCACCATAAGATCGAAAAGACAAGTTCCCTCAAAGTGGAGACAGCGGCAACTCTAAATGTTCGGTACGAAAGTGACAGTATCCCGGTTGCGTTGTGCAAGTATAATGACCCCAAAACTAGTTGGTCGTGGTACTTCGTAAAGCCGGAGAATGAGAACTTCTTCGGTGGCTTCCCGAATCCCTATCTAGTAGGTGACACGCCAGCGCAAATATCAGCCAATCTGCGCCGAGATTCATTGCTATTCGGTGCATCGGTCGCGATGGCTCTTAATCTGATCTCATCCGAAACCGAGTGGATCGTACTAATGCAAGACTGGGAAGCAGCGACCACGGCTCTGGCACTGACGAACCAGGATCATCAACACAGGCAGTTTCTGACACTCCACAATAGTTATGATACTGAAGTAACTGATGATGTCCTCTCACAAATTGGAGTCGACGCAAGGAAATGCCCGGGCGAAACCATGCTCGAGCGTGCATTGCCCCTCATTCGTCGTCCAGTGTTTACAGTCTCCGAACAGTTTGCTGAGGATTTGACGTCCGATGTGCTTCAATCAGAAGTGATGGCCGACCATCTCCAAATATATTTTAAGTTAGGTTTGCTTGGCGTGAATAACGGCCCTTTCGAAACCCTCAATGTGAATAAGGGCGCAGTTGCAGATGCCTTGAAAGGCTCCTTCCAGTGCCTTCAAGAATGGAAGGCCGACAACCGGCGCAATGCCCTCGTGGAGCTGGATGCCGTTGTTCCTTCGGACAAGACGCCTGTTTGGGGAGACCTGCGCAAGTTCCGGAGGGACGAGGCTTGCTGGTTTGTTATGGCTGGTAGAGATGACCCGCGTCAAAAAGGATATGATGTCGCCGCTGCCGCCGTCAGCCGCTTCCTGGAAAGCGGCGGAGATGCTCGGTTCTTCTTCTTTCCAATTCCAGGAGATGAAGGAGAGCCCGGTCTGTATTTCTTGAAAGGACTGGCAGAGAAGTTTCCGGAAAACGTACTTGTATTCCCATTTGTTTGGAGGGAAGGGTTCTTTGCAACGCTGCGGGGCGCAGCGTATGGCGTAATGCCGTCGCTATACGAACCATTCGGTGGTGCTAATGAATTCTATTTGAATGGCACCGTCGGAATTGGTCGCGCAACAGGAGGGCTTCTGCTTCAAATTGTTCCGCTATGGTCGGTGTCTTCCTTCGGCCAGTCTACTCAGAAGCGTTCTCAAAGATGGCACTCTCTGTCATCGTCGCCGACAGGACTCCTGTTTCGAGAAAAGGATGACATCGAATCCGTCGCGGCTGACTGGCAAGGACTGAATGATGCTCGATATGAGGTTGGAAACAGCTCCAACAATCGAGTGCAGGAACGGATGCAGTATTCATTGTTCAATGAAATGGCAAACGAGCTTTACCTTGCTATTCAAGACGGCGCCAGAATTTATCAAGAGAGTCCCGAGATTTACTACCGAATGCTCAAGGACGGAATGGTTCACATACAGAACTCCTTTTCCTGGGAGCGTGCCGCGCAAGAATATGTCCGAAACGCGGTATAGGCTTGCCTCTAGAGAGAAATTGAATCGTCGAACGGTCCGGCGGGCGCTCAGTTGGCGCTGTTATCCGCCTCAATCATTGAGTGTCTGGAAGTTTCTGCGTGACGTTCGCGCGACGCGTTTAGTCTATAATCATCGCGATGTCCGAACGTCCGCACCAACGCGATCTGGTCCGCGAATTCCTCTCTTACATTCAGGTCGAGAAAGGCCTCTCTACCAACACGCTGCAAAGCTACGCGCGCGATCTGGCCCGACTGAAAGCCTGGGCGGAAAAGAAGCCGCTGGAAAAACTCGATCGCAAAGACCTGCGCGAATGGATCGCCAGCATGTCGCGCGAGGGCCAGGCGCCGGCATCAGTGTCGCGGGCGGTGAGCGCCGCGCGCGGCTTCTTCAAATTCCTGATGCTGGACGGTCACATCAAACGCCACCCGGCCGAAGACATTCACACGCCGCAAAAGACTTCGCGCTTGCCCCAGTTTCTGACTGAGGAAGAGATGGAGCGTCTGCTCGATGCGCCCGACCTCAAGACCGACATCGGTGTGCGCGATCGAGCGATGCTCGAAATATTGTATGCCGCGGGCCTGCGAGTTTCGGAAATGTGCACTTTGAAGACGAGCGATATTGAGATCGACTCCGCTCTGCTTACCTGTCATGGCAAAGGCAGCAAGCAGCGTCGCATTCCGATCGGTAAAAGCGCAGTACACTGGGTTCAGCGTTATTTCGGCATTCGCAAGCAACTGGGGAATGAAGCGAGGCCTGAGTTGTTCCTGCATCGCGACCGCCAAATGACCCGGCAAACGGCGTGGTCGATCATCAAGACTTATGCGGCCCAGGCCGGCGTACCGGATATCTCGCCGCACACTCTGCGTCATAGCTTTGGCACTCATCTGATGCAGCACGGCGCGGATTCGCGTTCGGTGCAGGCGCTGTTGGGCCACGCGGACATTTCGACTACTGAGATTTACACGCACATCACCGACCTGCACATGCGCAAGGCTTATGATCGATTTCATCCGCGAGCGAGAGGCGCAGGAGGTAAGAGCGGCAAGTGAGCCCGGAGCCCACTCGATCAGCGGAGCGTAGGCAGTACCACCTGCGTGAGCGGGTGGGCCAGTCAGTCAATGTCGAAGTTAATGGCCCAATGCGATTGCTTGAGTGTCGGGCCCACCCGCTCACGCGGGTGGTACTGACTTCGCTCTGATGGAAATGAACGCCATCGAAGTTAGGCGCACCTATTTGGAAATGCGCAATCCGGCAGACCTGCAAGCCGCGGGCTGTGACGATCCGCGCATTCGCGTTACGCAGATGCACGAATGCACTCCGTCCTTCTTCCGTCATCTTTACGTTGAGGTGGGGCGGAACTATCACTGGATCGATCGACTGCCGTGGACTGACGACGACATCGTTGCCCACCTAAGCCAAGCGGAGATTTCAGTTTGGTTGATGACTGAGGATGAGGCGACCGCGGGTTACTTCGAACTGCGTCATTGCGAAGACGGCTCGGTGGAAGTTGCTTACTTTGGGTTGTTGCCGGAATTTATCGGGCGCGGCTTAGGCAAGTTTCTGCTGACGTGCGCGGTCGAGCAAGCCTGGGCCACAGGCGCGAACCGTGTGTGGCTGCACACTTGCACGCTTGATGATCCGGCGGCGATGCCGAATTATTTGAAGCGCGGGTTTAAGCCGTTCAAGGCTGAAGAGTATGCAGTTGAATTGTGAGGTCAGTACCACCCGCGGTAGCGGGTGGGTTAGTCAAGCAGGAGATCAGTATCGTTCCACATGTGCTTCGCGCATGATACTACACCCACCCGCTACCGCAGGTGGTACTGACCTGCTCGCTGACGGTCGGGCTACTGCCCCTTCTTTCCACTCCGATAAAAATGGATCTGAATCTCTTCCAGCGTCGCCATGCCTTCTTCGATCTCTTTATCGATCAGGGCCAGAAAGCTCTCGAGCTTCTCACGCGTGTCCACGATCTCGACGATGATGGGCAGGTCCTGGGACAAAGCTTCGATCTTGAAAGTGTGCAGACGGCTGTGGGCGCCAAAGCCCATCATTCCGCGCATCACCGTGGCGCCGGCCAGACCTTCCGATCTTGCCTTTAGCACAATCCACTCGTACAAAAGCTTGCCGTCGTGACGGTCGCTCTCACCGATAAAAATGCGCAGCAGGTAACCTGCTTCGGGAAGCACCATGATGTCACCCCCAAATCTGATAGGCGAGTGCGCGGCTGATCCAAACTGCACCCAAGCCCAGCACGACATGCGTCGCGATATTGGCCATGGCCAGCGTGTTCTGGCCGTCGCGCCAAAGGTTCATGGTTTCGTTGCCAAAGGCAGAGAAGGTCGTGAACCCGCCGAGGATGCCGATGAAGACGAAGGTGCGTGACTCTGCGGTGAAGACTCCGCGCGACTCAGCCAGTTGAGAAAGAAAACCGATGATGAAGCAGCCGATGAGGTTAACGGCCAGCGTGCCGTAGGGAAAGTCTGCGCTGCGGCTTATCTGTTGGACATAGCCGCCAACCGCATAGCGAAGAGACGAACCAATGAAACCGCCGATGCCTGTCAAGAATAATTTGCCCACGTTGACGACTCCTGACCAAAGATTTGGTAGGAGTCATCAGCACGTAGGCGGTTAATGGCGGACTCCATCGCCCGATGTAGCGCAAGCTGGCAGCTTGCGCACTGTTGAAACGGCCAAGCTAGTGAGCCCTCCCTTACGGTCGGGCTACTGCCCCGTTCTCTATCAGACCTAAAGAAATTCGGGCTGTGCGCTCAGTGCGGACAGGATGTCCGCGCTCCTTATACAAACGCGAAATCAAACTGCTCTTGCAGGATGCGCGGATCGCTGTTGATGTCTACTGAGCCGAGATAGTCTTCGATCTCGTTTAGCACCTCGCGCTCAGGTCCGCGCAAAGCCTTCGCGACTTCCGGATTGATGCGCAGCATTGCTTGCCGCTTACCAGATTCGCCTTCACGTCCCAGCCGCCGCGCTTGCTCCAGAATCTCGTAACAGATCGTTTGCGGCGACTTCACCAGACCTGCTCCCTGGCAGTACAGGCAAGGTGTACACAGAGTGCGCTCGAGCGATTGCTTCACGCGCTTGCGGGTCATGATTACTAAACCAAAGTCATTGAACGACAGCACCTTGGTCGGGGACTTGTCATGTCGCAGCGCGTCCTGTAGCTGGGTCATCACGCGTTGGCGATTGCGGCGTTCTTCCATGTCAATCAGGTCGAGCACGATGATCCCGCCCAGATCGCGCAAGCGGATTTGACGCGCAATTTCTTCGACGGCTTCCATGTTCGTGCGCGTAATCGTATCTTCCAGGCGCGTGGCGCCGCGGCCCACGAACTTGCCCGTGTTCACATCGATCGAAACCAGCGCCTCAGTCTGATTGATCACCAGATAGCCGCCGGATCGCAGCCAGACGCGCGGCTTGATAGCTTTGTCGATCTCGGCTTGTACGCCATAGGCTTCCAGGATCGGTTCGTCGCGCGTGTAGAGTTTGACGCGCTTAACCAGACGCGGCTGCATCCGGTTCACAAACTCGACCACCTCCTGGTATTCGTCTTCGTTGTCGATCCGGATCGCGGTAAAGTCTTCCGACAACTGATCGCGCAGAATCCGCTGCACCAGATCCAGATCCTTGTGCACCAGCGCCGGAGCTTTTGCTTTCTCCGCCTGCTGGCGCAGATCCTGCCAGGTGCGTAACAGATAGACGGCGTCGGCGTGCAAATCAACTTCGCTGGCGCCGACTCCGGCAGTGCGGACGATAAAGCCGCCGGCCGGCTGTCCTTCTTCGACGTGGATTTTTTGAATCAGTTTGCGCAGGCGGGTGCGTTCGCTGTCCGACTCGATCTTGCGCGAGACACCCAGATGTTCCACCGTCGGCATGTAAACCAGAAAGCGGCCGGGCAAGGCGATGTGCGAAGTGATGCGCGCGCCTTTCTTGGCGATTGGCTCTTTGGCGATCTGGACCAGAATCTCCTGGCCTTCTCTTAAGAGATCGGTAATCGCCGGCTGGCTGCGCTCGTGGCGCGCGGGACGGCGACCACCACGACCACCGCGAGGAGCGGGCGGACGACGTTCAGTGCGAGGAGCAGCTTCCGGAGTCTCTTTAGCGTCGCTGGTTTCCGCTGCTGTTTCGACTGGCGCTGGCTGATCTTCGATCACGTTGTCTAATTGGGCTTCAAGCGGAAAGTCCACCGCCTCGACTTCCTGATCAAGACCGTTGGCCCCTTCTACGGCTTCGGTGGCTTCGTCTTCACCGGCACCCGTTGGCCGTTTCGATGCTGGGCGACGGCGGCGTCGGCCACCGCGACGGGTAGCAAACTCTTCATGCACGCGCCCGGTGGTGATGCTGGCTTCGGCATCAGGAGGCACAACCTCTTCCGGGGTTTCCACTGCCACATTTACATTTTCCGTTTCGTCGTCTTCGGCCTTCTTGGATTTGAACAAGCGCCCGATCACGCCGGTCTTTTTCTTGCGGGGGGCCGGTTCTTTACCGGCCGGGCTGCGCCGGGCAGGACGCTTGTCGGCCACGACCGGTGCAGGTTCAAAGACGGGAGCTGTAGACGACGGGGACTCGATCGCCATCGCGGGAGCTTCCGACGCTTCGTCATCACTGACGCGCTCGAACGAAAGGCTGCGCGAACTTTCCTCATCGATTTCGTCGACAAAATTGCGGACGCGGGCAGCTTCCAATTCCCGGGCCCGCTGCAAGGGCGCGGCGCTGGAATCGTCGTCATCAGCGATGCGCTGGAACGATCCACTTTCGGTCAGACTGGAATCGGACAGCAGCGAGCCGACCGGCGCGCTGGGCAAATCTTCCATGTCGAACTCAGCCGCGTGGACTTCATCAAGCAGCCGTTCCTGGAGCCGCGCGTCTTTGAACATCTCACCATTCATGGCGCGTTCTTCATCGTCGCTGATGCGCTCGAATGAAGAACCCGTCGTCACAAACGGAGTGTCGATTGGTTCAGCTGGGACTGGGGCTACCCGGCGCTCTTCCGGCCCATCGGTCCGGGTTGAGCGACTGCGGCCGCGGCCTCCGCGACGTCCGCGGCGGCGCGGTCCGCCTTCCTCAGGCTCTTCCGGTTTCTCAGCTGCGCTGGCCGGCTCGAGTTCGATTTCGCCGGCAGGAGCAAGGCGCAGTGGTTCGGCGCGTTCCTGCGCGCCCTCGATGTGGTGTTCGCGTTCGACGCGGCTCTGCTCGATGTGTTCGGTCGCGGCGCGGGTGGCGGTTTCGGGATCAACTTTCTTTGATTTATCGACGACGATCCGCTCGAACTCGGCTTCCTCGTCAAAGAAATCGGTGACGTAAAGAAACGCGTCGCGTTCCAGTCCGATATCCACAAACGCGGACTGCATGCCGGGCAGGACGCGCATCACGCGCCCTTTATAGATGTTGCCGACGATGCCCTGGTTCTGCTCACCGCGTTCGATGTAGAACTCTGTGACGCGATCGTTTTCCACGATCGCAATTTTCTTTTCTTTTCCGTTGACACTAACAATTAACTCTCTTGACATTGATTTTCTTTCTGTTGCGGCGACGCGAATTCTGCAAGCCCAAAGGCGAGACCCGCGCTGCGCACACGTTTAGTGAGCCTGAGCGCACGCAGTTGTTAGACGAACTGACCTGCGTTTTCTGTGCTCGTTGGTAGTTGGAGGCGCCGGCAGAATGTACCGGCGGTTGGTTCGAGGTTCGATCGAATGGATCGAGATCCCTCGCGTGATTTTTAAGTACCACCTGCAATCGCCGGTGGATACGCGTTTGATTCAAACGGGAACTCCGTGAAAATCGCTCGGTGCTGCTTAAGTAGGCAACCACCGCCAGGGAGCCTAGCGTAGCCATAAAGGACGCGCTCTGAAACCTGGTTCGCGATTCGTCAAAGGCCGTCGGTTGACGGCTTCAAAAATCTTGCTCGACTTCAACTGCATTGGAAACTAGGTTTGCGATGCGTTGCGGCCGGGCCGAATGCCTGACCGAGGCGAGCAGGGCGAGTATAGCAGAGGGAGGGGAGCAGACCAAATCCACAGATTACGCAGAAGCCTGCCGCGATGCAGGTCAGTACCACCTGCGGTAGCGGGTGGGCTATTGGAGAGTTAGCAAAAACATTTACAACCCACAGAGTCGGAGCAGGAGTATTCTGACCGCTGTGTGGAATGATACGGACATTCCGCTTGGATATCTGATTACGTTCCGGTGTTACGGGACGTGCCTTCATGGGGACGAACGCGAATCGACGGATCGTTATTATAATATTTACAAGTCACCTCATATTCCCGCCAGCCAGCTCCGCAAACAGCACAGCACTCGTAGACTCAAGTCCGGCGCTGTGACGCTTGATACCAACCAACGTCAAAGTGTAGAGACTGCGATCAAGGATACCTGCAAGCATCGCGCGTGGCGGCTGCGCGCTCTTAACGTGCGAACTAATCATGTGCATGTCGTGGTGTCTATCGGATTAACAAGGCCTGAGCGAGCTCTCAATGCACTCAAGGCGAATGCGACCCGCCAGATGAGAGAGGATGGCAATTGGCAGGAGTCGCTTAGCCCCTGGGCCGACAAGGGTAGTCAACGATATTTGTGGACTGAACGAAGTCTCTCGCTGGCTATCGATTATGTGATCAATGGACAGGGAGGTGATCTGCCGGACCTCGGATGACGGCGGCTTGAGTGAGGGCCCACCCGCTACTGCGGGTGGTACTGACCTGCTCTACACTTTTACGCACGCGTTATCTTTCTGATCAATTCCCCAAACCTCGGGTCGTCGCGCACTCCACTTAGATTTGAGTCGTGCTCGAACAGCGGTTTGTTTTCGTTTCCCAGGGCCACCGAACGCTGCAACCACTCGAACGCCTGATCGCGATCGCCCTCCAGCGCATAGACCGACGCCACCGCATACGCAATGTCGGGATCGACGGCGGCGGTTCGCTTTACGTCTTCATTTAATTCTGCGCGGGTGGCCTCGTGCTCGCCGCGCGCGCTCAAACACATCGCCAGAAACGGCCGCACGCCGTGCAGGTTCGGATTCTGTTCCAGCACTTCGCGCAAGAGATCGCGCGCCGCGTCGATCTCGCCGCGGTAATACATTGTGATCGCGCGAAACATCCGCAGCAGTGGATTGTTCGGCTCGACCGACGCCGCCCGATCCAATTCGCGCATTGCGTCTTCGGTCTTTCCTTTATAGAGAAAGATCAGCGCGCGGTTATAGCTGACCACGACAAAACTAGCTGGATCCAAATGCACCAGCCGATCGTAGCTCCGCAACGCGCGATCATATTCGCCGTCGAGCCGGTGCAGCGTCGCCTTGACGAAATGCACCACCGCTTCGTTCGGCGCCTCGCGCCGCATGCGCCCAACTTCTTCGCGCGCTTTTTGTTTCTGTCCGCGCCAGAGATAGACAAAGACCATCAGCATGCGGGCTTCGATGATGTTGCCGTCGATTGCCAGGGCTTTATTGAAAGCTGCCTCCGCGGATTCAAAATCTTCGGCGCCGCCCAGGCCCTTGAAAACACGATTCACGTAACACGCGCCCAGCCCGTCATAAGCCAAACCGAATTCCGAATCGAGTTCAATCGCCCGGCTGAAGTGGGCTATCGCCGCGTCGCAATCCGCCGCGGCGACGCTGCGAAAGATAAAGCGGGCAAAGCGGTCGCGGCCGCGCAGGAACTCGTCATAAGCTTCCGCGTTGACGGTGGCGGGTTGCGCCAGCCCGGCCTGTTCGTCCGGACTTAGCTCGAGCCGCAACCCATCGACGATGCGCCGCGTGATCTCGTCCTGCACCGCGATGATGTCTTTGGCCGAAGCGTCCACCCGATCGCTCCAGATAATCTCGCCGCTCTTGATATCCAGCAGTTGCGCGTTGACGCGAAAATGATCGCCAACCGCCAGAAACCCGGCCGACAACACTGCATCGACATTCAATTCTCTGCCAACGTCGGCTGGATCGGCCGGTTGGCCCTGGTACTTCAACATCACCGAAGAGGGGCGCACCACCAGCGAGCGGATGCGCGCGAGTTCAGTAATCACCGCGTCAGCCAGAGAGAATTCATAGAAACTCGACTCGGGGTTGTTGGCGAGGTTTTTGAAAGGCAGCACCGCCAGACTCTTCTTCTCGCGGTCCGCGATCGTAGTCATCGATCCCTCGCCGGGATCTGTTAACCCCTTGGCCGAAAGTTGCGGTGTGCTGGTCTGGGTATCGGTACTGCCGCCTAACCTGCGCAGCCAACGCATAGCGCGAGACACCGGGCTATGCCCGCCCAGATGACGCGGCGCGGCGGACTCTTCAAACCGTGCGCCTGAAGCGACATCGTGCAGAACCTTGCGCAGCTCATCGCGCAGCTCGTCGATCTTTTGATAACGATCGCGCGGATCTTTCTGCATCGCCTTGTCCAGAATCTGTTGCAGACGCGGCGGCGTCACGCCCGGCCGCGCCGCAACCAACGGCTTCGGCTGATCGTAGATCACCGCGTGGCGCACATCGATGGTTGATTTGCCGCGAAACGGCCAGGTGCCGGTCAACATTTCATAAGCGAGCACTCCAGTCGAGAAAATATCCGCGCGCGCATCAACCTTGTCGCCGCGCGCTTGTTCCGGCGCGGCATAGGTGGCGGTGCCATAAGGCACGCCTATCTCAGTCAACTCAGTTTGATGAATCCCAGTGTTCGTCGCTTCGGTTTCATCGAGCAGCTTGGCCAGACCAAAATCCAAAATCTTCACCTGGCCGCTGTCGGTGACCATGATGTTGCCACTCTTGATGTCGCGATGAATGATGCCGCGCGCGTGCGCTACCGCCAGGGCGTCCGCCACCTGAATCGCGATGCGCAAAGCGCTCTCCAATTCCAGCGGCCGGCCGTTCACCAGTTGGCGCACGTTGCGGCCTTCGACGTATTGCATCGAGATAAAGTGCAGGCCGTTCGCTTCATCCATATCAAAGATGGTGCAGATGTTCGGATGGTCGAGCGACGAAGCCAGGCGCGCTTCGCGTTCAAAGCGTTTCAGGTTGGCTTCTTTGACGGTGAGTTCGGCGGGCAGCACTTTGACGACGACCGTGCGGCCAAGTTTCTGATCGATGGCTTTGTAAACCGTGCCCTGACCGCCCGCGCCGATCTTTTGCGTGATTTTGTAATTGCCGAGAAGCTGCCCGATCATGAGGGCGTTATTAAACTCCGAACGCAGCGTAACTGCAATGCGAAAGCGATGGGGCAGTGTGAACTTGCGCTCACGGCGCCGAGCAACCAGCGCCTCTGCCGCAGCCCGTGCGGAAAGCCTCCGGCTTTCCGTTGGTAGGCGAAAAAAATTTGGAGGCTAAGCCTCCGGTGGCTGAGCCACCAAAAAAATAGATAAGGGGCCATGGCCGGAAGCCAGAGGCTTTCCGCACGGACTGCGCCATAGGCGCAAAAGCACTGCGTCCGAACCGCATTTTCATTGACTTTATCTGTGTCTGTCGCGTAATCTTCGCGAACATTTTTCTGTCATATCGAAGCGGCTTTTTGGGTCTCGGTTCTTGCGTTAGACAGCGAATCAGTCAGTCCGATCGCGCTGTCACTTAGAGGGTTTTATTGCTAGCCGATGCGTCCCGACGGCCTACTGAAGTTTAGGAGTTCGCCCTAAGAATGCCCCGCTCAGATCGCTCGCCCATCGATCCCAGCGCGCACTCGCCTGCGCGCCGCGGGTTTGCCGATCAAGAGCTCCATATGAAAGCGTCGTTGAAGAGAAGCGCGGCTCTGCCGCAGCCTCGTGCGGAAAGCCTCTGGCTTTCCGATAATCGAAAATATTTCCAAGGCTATGCCTCTAAGGCTGAGCCTCAAAGAAATAAGAGCGGGCGACGGAAAGCCGAAGGCTTTCCGCACGGGCTGCGGCAAAGCCGCCCAACTGCTCACTGCTCACCGCTCACTGCTCACTGCTCACCGCTCACTGCTCACTGCTCACCGCTCACTGCTCACTGCTCGGGTCGCGCCCGTCTCAGCACCCTGATCGTCGCCTTCATTCTGATCAGCGTCGCCGCCTCTGCCTTAGTCGTGGTCCGCGGCCGTGCCGCCGAAGGCAGGTTCGCATCCTTTCAATGGCCGGCTAGTCTGAGCAGAATCTTCGCGACCCGTAGCGCCGCAAAAAGCGTGCAACCGAGCACGTTAAGTCCTCCTTTGCCAGCGCCCGTTGGAAGTGACCCATCGCCTCAGGCGCTCCCTTATTCTCAAGACTTCGGCGGCCTCGCTGCATCCTCCTCCACCTATCCGGCAGGATGGCAGGGTTGGAACATCAGCACGAGCGGCGCCAGCGGCAGCTTTAGGACATCCGCACCAACCGCTGATGACGCGCTAATTGCATCGAGCGGCGCTTCAAGTAACACTGGCGGCGTTCATAATTACAACGGCAAGATCGGGTTTCTTCAGACGGGTGCAGGTGGAAATGACGCTAGTGTTGCTTTGGCAATCAACACGACAAATAGTTCGAACGTTAAGGTGTCTTACGACATCATGACGATTAGGAACCCATATGACGGTAGCGCGAACACTAGAATCAACGAAGCAACTCTACAATACCGCGTAGGCACCTCTGGATCATTCACGAGCCTTACCGGCATTGAATATCAGAATAACACTACGGCTCAAACTGGTTCGGGTGTGACCACGCCACAAAATTCCCAAACTAAGACGATCACCCTTCCGGCAGCTTGTGAGAACCAGTCCATGGTTGAAATACGCTGGGCCGGGAGAGATGTAAGTGGCGCTGGTTCAAGACCGAGTTTTGCAGTCGATAACATCAGCGTCGACAGTCCGCCGACGATAACGGCGGGCGGACCTTTGACCAGGCAGCAAGCCAGCGCCGCGATCAATTCAACCATCGCAACCGTCGCTGACACAGAAACTTCGGCGGGAAGTTTGACGGTCACGGCAACTACCGTCCCGGCGGGCATCAGCGTCACCAACATAGTCAACGCAGCCGGAACGGTCACGGCCAATGTCTCTGCTTCATGCAGTGCGGCCGTCGGCGACAACACGGTCGTCCTGACAGTGAGTGACGGCACGCTGACAACGAACGCCAACCTGACGGTCACCGTCACCGCCAACAGCGCGCCGACGCTCAGCTATACAAATCAATCTGTCGCTTCGGGCGGTTCGCTACCCATCAATCCAGCAACCGGGCCCACCGACAACGGGAGCATTTCTTCAATTGTCCTTCAATCTCAGGATACCTACACCGGAGCAATCAGCGTCGATAACAGCACCGGCGTAGTTTCAATCAGCAACGCTGCCCCCGTCGGCACGCACACGATTACAATTCGGGCGACGGACAATTGCACAGCGACGACCGATGCGCAGTTCACACTTACGGTTCTGCCTAACATCAGCGGTCGTCTCTTTGCTACCCCCAACACTTCAAAGACCATCGCTTTACTAAAGAACGGCGCCAGTGTCGCCACGACAACGACCAATGGCGCGGGCGATTATTCGTTCTCTGGCGTTAGTTATGGCAGCGGCGATGTGCTGACTGTGTTCGTGTCCAACGACACGATTGACAAGGTCAAAGGGGCGACGGTCACGCGCGGCAACAGCGGAAATATCAGCAGCCTTAACATCACTCAGGATGTTTTGACCCTGCGCCAGGAAGATTCAGGGCCGGTTACCAACGCGAATCTGGCCAGCGGTAATCCCGGCACCGACGCTGATCTGAACGCGATTTACACTACCGGCGCGTCCAGTCTGCTGACGACGAAACCCGGTAAGGCTCTGCTCATTCTTTCCGGCACGAACTTTACTCCGGGCGGCAATGTCTTCGCCGGCGGCAACTGGACGAACAACGGCACCTTCACGGCCGGCGCATTCACCGTCGACTTCAATAGCAGCGCCGGGAATCAAACGATCAGCGGTAACGATTCAAACTTCAGCACGCTGACTATCGACAACGTTCCCGTCAATCCGACACCGAGCACAAACAACATCGTCTCGATCAACGTGCCGACGACCCACATAACGACCGCGCTGTTTGTCACTCACGGCGTGTTCACGCAGGGCGAAACAGACACCAACGATTTCAGCTTGATTACGAACGCGGTGACGGTCGCGACGGGCGCGACCTGGCGGAACTTTGGTAAAGGCGACTTAACGCTTTCGGGCGACGTGTCGAATGCCGGTACGATCAACTTCAACGCGAGCGGTACGGCGTGCGGCGACCTTGACGACATCGCAATTACTTCCTCAAACAGCTCGCAGCGCACGTGGTCGGGAACGGGCACGTTCTCAATGACTGACGTAGCCGTAGATCATCAGAAGGTCCCCGGGTTACTGAATCCGCCGCTCTTCGTTCTGGTTAACAGCGGCAAAGACAACGGCAATAACACGGGTTGGCAGTTCGTCGATCAGTGCACTTCCGGAACCTATACCTGGATTGGCGGAACGGTCGGGGCTAATACTGATTGGAACGTCGGCACGAACTGGAATCCAACGCGCGGAAATCTGGACAACAATGACATTTTGGTTTTCGACGGCCTGTCTACGCCTTCGCCATTTGTCACTAACATTCCGACACAGACGTTTGCCAAGCTGAAATTCATCAACGGAGCCGCGGCAAACTTTAGTAACGCGTCAGTGGCCGGCGCCATTGCGCACACTCTGACCATTGGCGGAGCGAGCAGCGACTCACTTGTAGTATCGAGCCCCAGCTCTTTGACGCTTGATGGCAGTCCGGCCATAACCGTCTTATTAACGGCGGGTTCAAAGGGCGACATTCAGGCCGGCAGCGGCCTGACGTCGGGCGGCCAAATCACGCTCAGGGGCAGCGCGCACAGAATTCTGGCGAGCGCCGCGGACGCGATTACCTTCGCGGAAAATTCCTTCTTCACCACCGATACAGCATTTTCAGGAAGTCCATTTGGTGATGGCAGCAGCGCGGGCACAGCACAGTCAGTCAAATTTCTGAGTGGATCGTTCGCCGCCTTTCATGACGGCGGCAATCCCTTCGGCACGAGTACCCCGGCCGTCCTAACTTTCGATTCAGGAAGCACGCAGACTTTCTTTGCCAATTCAGCTTTCTCTTATGACAACCGCCGCTATGGGAATCTGATACTCGACGGCAGCCAGCCTTACAGCGGCGGCGCGGCGACTCACCCGCTCCTTTGCCAGAACGATCTTACGATTGCCAGTGGCAGTTCGTTGATTTTGTCGACCGCTCTGAACGGTGATCTGATTCTGCGGGCAAATCTGATTGACAACAACAGCTCAGGCGGCATCACGCACAACAACGGCGCGATCAAGTTTCAGGGGACGGGCACGATTCCGTCACCGCTGATTCAGCATGTCACTACCGCGGCGACGCTCGGAGGCGTCCTGATTTCGCAAACCAACGGCTCAGTCCAGATAGAGGCGAATCTTTCGATTGAAGGTAAACTGGAATTTAACAGCGGCAACGATCTGCTGGTTCTCAACGCGAAGACGCTGACGCTGAACGGCACCGTCGCCGGCTTGGGTAATTTGAAAGGCGATAGCGCAGCGAAGTTGACTGTGGGCGGGTCAGGCGCGCTGGGGACGCTGCACTTCCTGGGCGGCGCGCAGACGCTCTCGCAAATGACGATCAGTCGCGCCAGTTCAGGGTCCGTTACCCTGGGCAATGACTTGCTGGTACACGACACTATCAACCTCACTAACGGTGTCGTTGATATGGATACCTTCACGCTCACGATCAATGGCATCGTAGCGCGCGGCAGCGGTTACATCATCGGCAACGAACAGCGCAGCTTTAGCTGTTCGACCTCGTGTACCGTTCCGTTCGACGTGGGCACGGCAAACGGCTACTCGCCAATCAGTGAAGCCATTCATGTGAGTTCACCCGGAACTTACACGCAGACGATCAAGGCGACCCAGGGACAGCATCCCGGTATTCATAGCCTCAGTGCCAATGCGCTCCAGCGCTTCTGGACCATTAACAAACCCGCGGGGCCCGACACCGCGCCGACTGCCGACATCACTTTCCAATATCGCGGCGGCGACGTGGTCGGCTCCGAAGCGAACTACAAGATCTTCAAGTACAGCGGCGTCTTTACGCGCTTCGATCCCAGTGGGCCGATTGATACAGTCAATCATAAGGCCACCCTCAACGCGGTTTCTGCTTTTTCTGAGTGGACTTTGGCGGAAGCGAACGCGGTCACGACTGGAACTTTTGCATTTGTCAGCGCGCCTTACACAACCGTTGAAGGCGATAACTTAGATCATTTTGTGACGATCAATGTGAGTCGGAGCGGCGGCAGTGATGGCGCGGTCGATGTGAACTACGCCACGTCGGACGGCACCGCAACCATCGCGAACAATGACTACAATGCGGCTTCAGGTTTACTGAATTGGAACGATGGCGAGATTGCTAACAAGAGCTTCCAGGTTAAGGTAAAGGGCGACATCACCGACGAAGCGGACGAAACCGTCAATCTCACTCTGAGTACCAGCAACGTGCTCGCGTCTATCGGCAGCCCGAATCCGACCCTGCTGACGATCACGAACGATGATGGGGCAACGCTCGCCAACTATCCGGACACGACAGTCGCGTTGAGCGGGGACGTTTCGGTCTCGCCCATGGGGAACGTCGCGCCGACTAATACCACCCGCATCAATGTTTCCACCGATAGCAATTTCAAAGGCACGTTCGCAGCTAGTCCGTCGACCGGGGTGGTCACGATTACCGATGCGCACCCGGCGGGTACATACACGGTCACGGTGAAGGCGTTTGGCGCGTTCAGTTCGACGAGCAAGACGTTCACGCTGACGGTGGACAACGAAACGGCATGCAGCAGCGGCACGTATCGGTTTACCAACGCCGCTGATGTCGGCGCTGGCTCTCAACCTTTTTCCATGGCCATAGGTGACTTCAATAACGACAGCAAACAGGATGTGGCGATTGCCAATTTCAGCTCCAACACCGTGTCCATTCGTCTGGGCAACGGTGATGGCACCTTTATCAGTCCATCCATCCCGGAAGTCAGCGTTGACTTTGGTCCCCAATCCGTTGCGATAGGCGACTTTAATAACGACGGCAATCAGGACTTCGCCACGGCCAACGCAGGCTCCTTCACGGTATCCATTCGCCTGGGCAACGGCGATGGCACCTTTAGCAGCCCCTCTATCCCGGAGGTCAGCGTTGGCGATGCCCCTGAACCCGTAGCGATAGGCGATTTCAATAACGATGGCAAGCTGGATTTCGTCACTGCCAGTACTAGCAACAACAATGTGTCTATTCGCTTGGGCAATGGGGATGGCACCTTTACCAGTCCACCCGTTCCGGAGGTCACCGTTGGCAATGATCCTGAGTCCATAGCGGTAGGCGATTTCAATAGCGATGGCAAGCTGGATTTCGCTACTGGCAATTACGAAGACCATTCTGTGTCGATTCGCCTGGGGAATGGCGATGGCAGCTTTACCATTCCACCCATTCCGGAAATAAACGTCGGCAATCAGCCTGAGTCCGTAGCGATAGGCGATTTCAACAAAGATGGCAATCAGGATTTCGCTACGGCCAACCAAAGCCCGAAGAACGTGTCGATTCGCCTGGGCAATGGCGATGGCAGCTTCACCAGCCCATCTATCCCGGAGGTCAGCGTTGGCAATGTGCCTACATCGGTGGCGATAGGCGATTTCAATAATGACGGCAATCAGGATTTCGCTACTGCTAACCTTAACTCCAACCAGGTGTCGATTCGACTGGGAAATGGCGAGGGCTCCTTTAGCACTCCATTTATCCCGGAAGTTAGCGTTGGCAATGCTCCTCGATCCCTGGTGATCGGCGATTTCAATAATAACGGCAGGCAGGATTTTGCGACGGCTAATAGAGGATTCCAAAATGTCTCGATTCGCCTGAACACCTGCAACGATCTGCCGACTATTACCCCCTCGCCCGTAACACTGCAAGAGGGAGGGCCCGGCTTAGGCCCACAAATCGCCACTGTTAGCGATACCGAAAGCGGCGCCGCGGGCGTCACGATCACGGTTAATGGCGGAACGTCTTCAACTGTTAACTTCGTGACGATCTCGAACATCGTTAACAGTGGGGGGACAGTCACGGCTACTATATTCGCCGACTGTGGCGCTACCAATGCCAGTTTTACTTTGACGGCAACCGACGGCGACGGCGGGACCAAGGACGCCACGTTGAATGTCACGGTCAACGCGAACAGCGCCCCGACGCTGGTCTATCCGGATCCGCAGTCAGTCGCCTTTAACGGCTCGTTGGATGTCACGCCGACAACGGCGACGGACAACGGTTCAATCTCGAGTTATGCCGTGTTCAGCGTCGTGCCGGCTTTAACGACGCCCCCGACGGTCGATGCAAACGGCAAGGTCTCAATCACAAACGCGCAACCCGCAGGCAGTCACGTCATTACTATCCAGGCGACGGACAACTGCACGACGACGACGAATGCAAACTTCACGCTTGATGTGGGCGTCCAACCCGTGCCGGAGATCGATGTTCAAGGGAACGGCAACTCTATCGCTGATGGGGACAGCACACCGCAAACCGGGGACCTGACTGACTACGCTAATGTGAGTCTCGGCAACACGCTCAGTCATACGTTCACAATTCTTAATACCGGAGGGAGCGCGCTCAACCTAACGGGTTCAACGAAAGTCGTAATCGGAGGCACCAACCCGGGTGACTTTATCGTTACTGCTCAACCAACTAGTTCTATCGCCGGAGCTGGCAGCACAACTTTCACAATTAAATTCGCGCCGAGCGCAGCAGGATCACGTACCGCTACTGTCAGCATCGACAACGATGATCCGGACGAGAATCCGTACGACTTCGCGATTCAGGGAACCGGCGAGATCCAGACCTTCGTGGTCAATACAACTGATGACGCGGACAACGACCAGAATTGTGCGCCTCTTGGCACCGGCAATGGTTGCTCTTTGCGCGAAGCAATCGACGCGGCAAATCAAACGACCAACGCGATCATCGCCTTCGGAATTCCGAACGGCGATACAGGCGGCTGCGTCAATGGCGTCTGCACGATTCGTCCGACAGAGAATCTGCCCGCGATCATCCGCACGGTCTTCATAGACGGATACACGCAACCTGGCGCGTCGCCGAACACGCTGACGCTAATTGGAGACGATGCCGACCCGGCCATCGCCGGCGACAATGCCGAGCTGAAGATCGTAATCGATGGTTCGTCCGTAGCGAATGACGGTCGTGGTTTGGATCTTGAAGCAGGCTCTGATTTGTCAACAATCAGGGGCCTGGTGATAACTCACTGGAACGTCGCCGGCATTTACATTAATAGCAGCCGCGGCAACACCATCTCGGGCAACTTTATCGGCATCGATCAGACAGGCACTACGGCAGCAGGCGCGGCGGGGGGCGTGGGCGTTTTAATCACCAGCGACTGCGACGAGTTTGCCGACGAAAACATGATCGGCGGCGAGTTCCCGGAGCTGCGAAATATTATTTCCGGTAACGGCGCGTCGGGCATCGATCTCGGTGGGCCCGACGGCTCATGCGCTGGTGTTACTTCAGTAGAAGGCAACTACATCGGCACGGACCGCACCGGCAAGCTCAGAGTGCCTAACGCGAACCACGGCGTGATTGTTGAGAATGGTTCGGAGTTCAACATCATTGGCTGCGAAGTGCTCGATGGCGACAACCTGATTTCGGGAAATACCGACGCCGGTGTCTTCATCGCCGACACCGATTCCTGCGCGGTGCAGGGGAACTTCATTGGGACTGATCGCACGGGCAAGGCAGCCTTGCCGAACAACCGCGGCTTGGTCATTAACAATTCGAGCGACAACGCGGTCGGGTTCTCACCCTTCGACTTTTCAATCTACCCCAACGTTATTTCGGGCAACACCCTTAACGGCATCGAGTTGGTCGGCGGATCCAGTCGCAATTTCGTACTGGGGAATTTGGTTGGTACCGACCTCAACGGGACCGCCGCAGTACCGAATGGGAAGTCAGGAGTCCTGATTAGCGAAGCGGGTTCCAACATCATCGGCGATGGATTTACCGGCGACGGAAATCTTATCTCGGGTAACGGCGACAAAGGTATTGAGCTCCTTGGAGCGAGCTTTAACGTGATCCAGGGAAACTTTATCGGTACAGATATCAATGGGGCAGTAGTAGCCGGATTGGGCAATGTCACACACGGTATCGAACTCAACGTTTCTGGTTCATCCAATTCGACCGACAACCTTATCGGCGGATCAACAGAGTGCGATTGCACCATTGCGCAGAAAGCGATCACACGGCAATCGGCCGCCCCTCGCGATGCGGTTGCGGCGAATCGAGGAACCTCAGCGGCGGGTAAAGCTCAGGTTTCAGCAGCAAACCGTCAAGGCACTGCTCTAACTCGAAGGGCTGCCGGCTGGAGCGCGCGTCGACCACAACGGTCAGGCATCGCGGCAAATAAACGACAACAGTCTAAACAGCAGACAACTTCCGGACAGCGGGGAGCGGTGAGAACGCAAGGCTCTCAGCAGCCATCCGAGCAGAACGCCTCAGCGGGGAACGTCATCGCGGGCAACGGCGGCAACGGCGTGCGCGTCAGCAGCCCGGCTGACATCAATAACTTAATCAGTCGGAACTCAATCTTCGCTAATGTCCTGGGAATCGACTTAGGTGGCGACGGAGTCACGACAAATGATAGGAGCGACACTGGTCCGAACGATACTGACGACGGCGCCAATCATTTACAGAACTTCCCCGTGATCAACGGCTATGACGCGAATAATTCAACGGTGAGCGGTACACTCGATTCCGGCGGCCCAGCGGCGCAGGATCCAAACGGGGTCGAACCTTTCACGATCGAGATCTTCCGCAACACGGCCTGCGATGCAAGTCTCAATGGCGAAGGGGAGAAGCTTGTAGGATCGAGAGCCGCATCCCTCTTGTCAGGCGGTCATTACTCGTTCTCGGTAACGGTCGACGGCCCAATTCAATTAGGTCAAACCTATACGGCCACGGCCACAGACGGCAATGGCAATACGTCAGAATTCTCGCATTGCTTTGTCGTGATGCAATCAACGACCACCGTCGTAGCCAATGCTTCATCGTTATCGACAACGCCGAGCACCTTCAATAGTCCGTTCACCGTCCTGTGGACTGTCACGACTTCAGGCGGCGGCACGCCTACGGGCACAGTGACCGTGAATGTGGCGTCGAGTACCGAAAGCTGCACCGCGCCGGTTGCCGATGGCGGATGCCAGATCACACCGACCAGCGCGGGAACTAAGCAACTCACCGCAACCTATTCCGGCGATGCGAGCTACGGTAGCAGCAGTTCATCGCCTCCGGTCAGCCACGTAGTCGATAAGGCTTCGACGACAACCACCATTACGAACGCCTCGTCTCTGTCGAGCAGTCCTTCGAATATCGGCGAGCTGGTCACGGTGCAATGGAGTGTTGCCTCGACGCCGCCGGGTGCGACGGGCACCGTGAGCGTGACCGTCGATGGAAATCCGGGTTGCAGCGCGCCATTGTCAGCCGGACAGTGTGACGTGACCCCGTCGACGTCGGGCACCAAGTCGCTGGTCGCTAATTACAGCGGCGACGGAAACTTCCTCCCGAGCGTTTCATCGGGCACTAATCATCTCGTGAATGCGCCGTTGATTAGCGGCCATGTCGATTACTGCATTACTCCGAGCGCGGATGTTCCAGGCGTGACCATTAACGTCACCGGCTCGCAGACAACTTCGACAACCACCGGCTCGGGTGGTAACTACAGCATCAACCTGACGGAGGGTGGTACTTATACGTTAACGCCCACCAAGACGGCTCTGGCGCCGACTGCCCCAGGCATCGATACCGCTGACGTGATAGGCGCCCAACGGCAATTCCTGGGATTGCCGCCCGGTTTGAATGAATGCGCTTTGACTGCCGCGGATGCCAACGAGGATGCAGCCGTCGACACCGTTGATGCGATCGCGATCCAGCGTTTCTTCCTCGGGTCGAATACCGGCACAGCACATGTCGGTGAGTGGCAGTTCAAGCCCGCGAGTCAAGCGTATTCCAACCTGGCCACCAGTAAAACTGGGCAAAACTATGACGCACAGGTGGTCGGCGATCTCACCGGCGACGTCACGCCAACTATCGCCAATCCTGATGGCGGTAATTCCGCGGCCCCGGATCGGGTTGCTCCATCTACGGTAGCAACCGTGTCCTTGCCCATCGACAGCATTGGCACGAATGTCACCAATTTCACGCTCGCGGTGACGACTTCGAATATCAGCGCAGCCGACAATCTGGTCGGTTTCCAGGGTGACTTCACGTTTGATTCGTCGGTCGTTACGTTCCAGGGCACGCCTGCCTCACCGGCCGGACTCACCGCGACGAACTGGAATGTGAGCGGAAACATTCTGGGAGCCGGCACGATCAAGACACTGCGACTCTCGGCCTTCTCGACCACCTCGACACCGCTGTCAGGGTCGGGAACTCTGTTCAACTTGAATTTCACGAGAGTGAGTAACTCGATAAACGACACCACGCAACTGACGTGGGCGGCCGCGCCGAACAACTTTGTCTTCATCGACACCAGCCTGGCGAAGCAAGCTCCCAGTAGTACGCCCGCCGGCAGCATTACTATCGTGGGACCCACGGCTGCCAACGGAAACATCAGCGGCCAGATTGTCGATAGTAATAACCAACCCGTCGAAGGCGCTGCGGTGCGGATGAGCGGGACCCAAAACCGTCTGACCGTGACCGACGCGGCAGGCAACTATCGCTTCGACAATGTCGAGACCAACGGCTTCTACACGGTAGCGCCGTCACGGGCCAACTTCAGTTTCAGTCCGGCGCAGCGAAGCTTCAGCGCGCTGGGTCTGCATACCAACGCGGCTTTCAATGCAACCTTGACGAGCGGGTTTGTGAATCCATTGGACGCCACCGAGTACTTCGTTCGCCAGCAGTACCTAGACTTCCTGGGCCGCGAGCCAGATGAAGCGGGCTTTAACTTCTGGGTGAACAATATCGAGAGTTGCGGCGAGAATGCCCAGTGTCGAGAAGCCAAACGCATTGACACGTCGGCAGCCTTCTTCCTGTCGATTGAGTTCCAGCAGACTGGTTACCAGGTCTACAAGACCTACCAGGCTGCATACGGTGATCTGCCGAACGCGCCGGTACCGATCAGACTCAGTGAGTTCAAACCTGATACGGCTGAGATTGGTAACGGCGTAGTGGTGAACCAGGCTGGTTGGGAGACCGTACTGGAGAATAACAAGCGAGCATTTGTGACCGAGTTTGTGCAGCGCCCAGGATTCACTGCGGCATTCCCGACGACGATGACGCCCATGGAGTTTGTGGACCGCTTGTTCACAAATGCCGGAGTGACCCCGTCTGCAAGCGATCACACGACGGCGATCAATGAGTTCGGCTCCGCCACAACGTCGTCAGATGCGGTCGCGAGAGGACGAGCCCTGCGGCGGGTAGCCGAGAACTCGGCTCTGGCTCAGCGGGAATTCAACGCGGCATTTGTGCTGATGCAGTACTTTGGTTACCTCCGTCGTGATGGCAATAACGGCCCCGATGCGGACTTCTCGGGCTACGACTTCTGGTTGGACAAGCTGAATGCTTTCGACGGGAACTTCCGCAATGCTGACATGGTAAAAGCCTTCCTCGTGTCAGGCGAATATCGCGGCCGATTTCCGCGGTAATCCGGTTTTATTGCCCTGACTGACGGTTCCGCTGCTCGGCACCGCCTTGCTCGCAAAATAATTGACAGTCTTCGCCGAGATTTTCGGTAGTGGGCTATTAGGAGTTGCTACCCCTTTTTCCGCTTTTCCATAGCGGGTTTCACTATCTCACAATACTTACATAGCATCCGATCCTTTGGCTTCTCGCTGACTAGGTACAGTGGCCCCAGCCAGCTTGCGCCCTCATTGCTCTTGGGCTTGTCTCCGGTCACGAACCCGCCGCAATATGTCATCCCGCCATTGACTAGATGATAGAGCAGACTGGAATCAGAAGTAGCGTACATTAGGTTGAAGATTTGCTTACTTGCACCGTGTTCCCATATCCTAAGCGGACCTGACCGATCATGATGTCGAATAACACGCGAGGTTCTACTGGTTAGTGCGCTGCGCCCGGACGATAAGGGCGATCCGGGCTTCCTCAAATTCGGCGCACAGTCTAGAACCATTTCGTTCTAACCGCAAGGTAAATCCGTTAGGAGGAAACTCCTAATGGGAAAGACTAAGCGGGACTCGCCGCGCAAACTGGCAAAGAAACTAAAGCTGATTCGTATCCGGCTGGGATTGTCGCAAAGTGATATGGCGAAGCGTTTAGGCTTGAAGGAGCGGGCCAGTGTTTCAGGTTATGAGCTGGGAACACGGGAGCCGCCGCTTTTGGTACTGCTAAAGTATGCGCGATTGGCTGGGACCATCGTGGACGTATTGATTGACGACAAGCTAGACGTGCCAAAGTGAATCTTGACTTAACAATTCAGAGGGATCAATAATCACAGTATATTGCGGTTGCAAGTTTTTGGATCGCGATATGTTTGACAGAGCGGAGTTCGAGGCGAGTGCGTTCCGCAAAAACAACTTGCCAATAAATGGAAAGGCCCAGCCGAACTTAATCGGCTGAGCCCTAGACAAAACGACCTCCGCTCTTACTTAACCCGAAGGGAGAAGAAGAGACGAAGGCGCTCGTTCCGCAGAAACATAATAAACCCGCGTTGCGGGATAGGTCAACGCCTTAGCGTGATTTCTGGTTCGCCAACGGTACGCCTTCAAAATCTGGCGCTCCCTTCTTAACCCATAAGGAGCGTCCCATGACTGATACCTGGGAGTTCTACAAAGACAGCGCCGGACAGTGGCGTTGGCGACGAACTGCGGCAAATGGTCGCATCGTAGGCGCATCGAGCGAGGGTTATCACAATCGCTCGGATTGCGTAGCTAACGCGCAACGGAACGGCTACACGGGCAGTTAGCCCAGTCTGACAACTGAATAGCAGAACGGCGCAAAGAGTGATCCTCAATGCGCCGCTTTTGTTTTCGATTAGTAGCCCGCGCAAACTAGATCGCGAAGCTCCCAAACGTGCTGAGTGATTCCTGATTCCATAGCGGGAGTGCACCGGATCGAACTATGAATTCGGCAGAAGTTGTAGTAGGCGAAGTACAGCGCCAGCATAGCTCGCAAGTGTTCCCACTTTTTCGAGAAGGCGTTTGTTAAGCGCGTGAGACGACGAACAGAGGTGCGGATGCTGAGGTTTGAACGCTCAACGATTGACGTACAGATACGGCTAGGGTCAGGGTCTCCGATCATTATCTTCGTTGCTGTCTCAATTACGACGGGTGGCGAATATTTCTGCTCGCCGTCTGGGTTAGACGCATAGACCTTGATTAACATCGCGTAGTCAACGCGGGTGCCGAGTGAGTAGCTGACCGCGTTCTCATAAGGCCGGAAGCCGTCTGTAGTCAATTGGAATTGTCCGCTGGTCGCGTCGTTCAGCTTCTCGGTGAAAGCCTCTGTATCTTCCATTCCACGCTCGCCAAGATGCCACGCAAGAATCAGTTTTGTATTTCGCTCGATGCCGACAAAAGTATAAGCATCACCAATTTTCGGATCGGTGATTTGCTTGTAAAGTTTATGGCGATTCTTGCAACCCACGAATCCCCAAATCTCATCCGCTTCGACATCTTTTACCGCAACGCCTTTGATGCGATCTGCCATTAACTTCTCGCAGCGGTCGCCAGCGATCACAAGCATATCCATGATCGTTTGTTTGTGGACGCCAGTAAGACGCGACACGCTTCTAAGGGAGCAACCTTCTAGCAGCATGTGCAAGCATTGCAGAGCCTTGTCCAGAGGCAATCGGAGATCGTCGCGGAGTGTTTCTTGTCGTTCGATGAATGCGCGGCGACAGGTGTTGCAGTAAAAGCGTTGTTTGCCTTGTTTGTTCTTTCCGAACTTTCGGGCGAGTGATTTGCAATCGTGGCAGGTCATTTTGAGCCTTGCTTTCCCAGACGGGTTAGCTCAAAATGCCGATGCTTGATTCGGGCGTGAGCTATCACGTCTGATTCACTGGCCTCGCTGGTTGTTAGTAGCAACTAGCGGGGCTGAAAAAACGGCGGAGAGGGTGGGATTCGAACCCACGTGGGGCCACGCAATGACCCGGACGGTTTTTAAGACCGTTCTAATCAGCCACTCTAGCACCTCTCCAACCTAACGAAAGGTCAGTCAACTTGGGTTTCCTGAGTTGGTTGACCTTTCCAGCTTTCAAACAACTAAGAGCATTTTAGCACGTATTTCCTAAAAAGCAAGCGAATTGTATATACACCTGAAATACGCTTGCGATTTAAGGCTTGCATTGTATATACGTCTGACATATACTTGATCTCGTCGTGGCTGATTCTCGAAACAAAAAGGCTGAGCTGAGGGATGCTAATTTGCTGGTTCGTCTCCAGCCTGCCGAGAAGAAAGCGTTTCAGGACGCCGCCGAGCTTTCAGGGATAGCGCTTTCTGCATGGATACGTCGGCATTTAAGAAAGGCCGCGATCAGCGAATTGCGCGAAGTCGGTGCGATCCCTGAGTTTCTGAAAGATAAAGTCTAAGAACTTAAATGAGCCCAACGAGCGAGACAAAGCAAGGTGCTATCGAATACGCGCATCATGGTATTGGTGAAGCGTTGAAACGTGGACAGTACACGGTTCCCACAAACCAGCGAAACTACGCTTGGGACGATGCTCAGATATCTGCTCTATTGAGCGATTTCACTAATGCCATTAACGTTGGACGGCCAGCATATTTTTTGGGGACGATTGTTCTAACCAAAAGCGGCGCGACACTGCCACAGATCGCGGACGGTCAACAACGTCTTGCGACAATAACGATCCTGCTTGCCTCGATTCGGGATTGGTTTTTCTCACAAGGCGCAGAGGAAGATTCTACTTCGATTGAAACAGACTTCCTTAGAAAGTTTGATCGTAATGTTCGGGGCTACACGCCTACTCTTACGCTCAATTCGGTTGATAACGAGTTCTTCATGAAACGCGTCTTGTCGCGGCCCGGTAGCCCGGACAGGGACACCAAACCAACAAAGTGGTCGCACGAGCGAATTGAACGCGCAGCGGAACTAGCAGCTAAACACGTTGCCGCAAGGGTGAAGGGTCTTAGTAAGGAACACGCAATTGCTCATCTCAACCAGTGGGTTGAATTTATTCAAGACACGGCCCAAGTAATCGTGTTGACAGTACCGAACGACCTAGACGCCTTTACGATGTTCGAAACATTGAATGATCGGGGACTTAAGACCTCACAAGCTGATCTCATTAAGAACTATCTGTTTTCCCAAGCTAAGGATCGAGACAAAGAAGCCCAACAAAAGTGGGACTCGATGATAGGAGCCCTAGAAACACTCGAAGATGAAGATATCACTCTCGCGTACCTGCGAACGCTTTTGACTTCTCTATACGGGTTGACCCGTGCGGACATGATTTTCAAGACCGTTAGAGATAACGTTGCCGGACGAAACCAAGCTGTCACCTTTTTGGACATGATGGCTGAATATGCAAACGAATACGTCGCGATTTTGAGTCCTGACGCACCTAAGTGGAACGAATATGCACTTGGCGTTTCCCGCTCAATTGCAGTTATAAAAGAACTCGGCATCGCGCAAATTCGACCTCTAATGCTTTCAGTTGCCAGACATTTTCCAGTAGCGGAAGCGAACAAAGCATTTCCTTTGTTCGTCAATTGGTCGGTGCGATTTCTGATTGCGGGAGGGGGTCGCGGTGGATCGCTTGAAGAAGCATATGCTGATAGGGCGAAAGAAATCACTGAGGGCGACGTTGCCACCTCAGAGATGCTAGCGAAAAAGATGGCTGACAGGATTCCGAGTGACGCGTTGTTCGCGGCAGCGTTCGCTGGGGCTCGCGTTTCCAAGACCAACCTAGCTAGATACTACTTGCGCGCCCTAGAGCTGAAGTTTACGGGTGATCCTGAACCGGCGTGGATACCAAACGAGGATAGTTTGAAAATAACCCTCGAACACGTCTTGCCAGTAAATCCTGGCCCTGGTTGGGAGCATATACACCCTGAAACCGCGAATAGCGTCTACAAGCGACTTGGCAATATGGTGTTGATGCAAGCCTCGAAGAATAATGAGATAGGAAACAAATCATTCATGACTAAGCGTCCTTTTCTTCAGGCTTCGCCTTACTTGCTAACTAAGATGGTTGGCCTAAAACTTGATTGGGATGTCAAAGATATAGATGAACGTCAAATCAAGCTCGCAGAGATCGCTGTGGAGACGTGGCCGATTAAGTAGTGTTTGCAATGTTTCAAAAAGACTATTGGAGCATGAGTAACAGGGAGTTGGAGCTAATCGCGGAGAAGTATCATGTCTCGCCAATGTCGTTGCCGCCCGGCGATAACAACTGGGGACATGCCTATGTAGATCGAGATCGGATTATCGGGAACCTTGTGGCGCGGGATACCGCGATGCGAACAACCCTTACGACCGTGTTTTCTGTCATTGCTCTTTTATTATCCATTGCGGCGTTCGCCAAATCTTTCTTTTTCAGGTAGCAACTCCTAATAGCCCACTACCAGATTTTCTTGACATGGCGCAACTTTCTTTGCTAAAAGGCACACTAGCGGAATTAAAGTGAGACTAGCCTACTAGATCACACCCGACCGCCACGGTCCATCTCTACTTACCGATGGCGTTATTGTTAAGAAACACACAGGAGGTCTTCGAATGAAATTCCAAAAGTCTTTTGCACCGGTGATATTCGCCGTGATCATTCTCGCGTGTTCACAGGCAACACCAGGCCAAACCAAGTTCGCTACTGAGTCCTCGGCCGGCTCCAGCGTTAGGTGGGACGTGTCCGCAGCCAATGCTGGCGGGACCTTAACAATCTCGGCGCCCGACGGCAGGGTGTTCCGCAAGACTTTTCCCGCCGGCAGCGTGGCCGATTTCACGCTGGTCGATAATCAAGGGGAGCGGCTACCGGACGGGTCGTACACTTACGAGCTGCGGCTGACCCCAATCTTGTCACGTGACGCGAAAGCCACGCTGAAGGCGTCGCGCGCCAACGACGATGATCCGGAAGCTGACCGTGTCGGGCGTAAGCGCGCTACATTGCCTGGGCAGGTTCAGTCGGGAGCTTTCGCAATCCTGAACGGTCAGGCAATCGTCGGCGGAGCAGTCGAAGGTCAACGCATCAGCAAAGCAGCTGATCCCCTACGGGGCGCCGCCGTTTCCGGCAACACTTTGACCAGACTGCGCAACCATAGTTTATCTCTGCGAGCTATGCCCGATCAGGTCATCCCTGACGATCTCATCGTGCAGGGCAGCGCCTGCATCGGCCTGGACTGCGTCAACAATGAGAGCTTTGGCTTTGACACAATCAGGATGAAAGAGAACAACACTCGGATCAAGTTTGAGGATACTTCGACTAGCGCGGGCTTTCCAACCCACGACTGGCAGCTCACCGCGAATGATTCCGCCAACGGCGGCGCCGACAAGTTCTCGATTGAAGATATTACGGCAGCCACAGTTCCTTTCACTGTGAGGGGGAGTGCTCCGACCAATTCCATCTTTGTCGATTCGACGGGCCGACTGGGACTGCGCACCAGCAGTCCGGTTCTGGACATTCATGCGAACACCAGCAACACGCCCGCAATGCGCCTCGAGCAAAACAACTCTGGCGGCTTCAACGCGCAGACCTGGGATATCGCCGGCAATGAAGCAAACTTTTTCGTTCGCGATGTCACCGGCGGTTCCCGCTTGCCATTCCGCATCCGGCCCGGCGCGCCGACAAGTTCGATCGACATCAACGCGAGTGGATTTGTCGGCATCGGGACGGCGAGTCCAGTAGGTAAGTTGCATATTGCAAACGGGACTTCGGGTACGGGGATTTGGATTGATGGGTTTACGCCTGCGACCAATCCCACCATTGCTAACAACGCAGGTAACGAAGTTACATTTCGTGGTAGTGGTGGTAACACAACAGACGGATTAGCATATAATTTTGTAAGGTTTGATACTGCCGCTAGCTTTCTGGCGATAACAAACAGCGGCAAAGTCGGCATCGGGACGACGCTACCGGATCAGAAGCTGTCTGTTAATGGCGACGCCGACAAGGTCGGTGGTGGATCTTGGCTAAGTTTTTCGGATGAACGCTTGAAGAACATCAAGGGCCACTTCAATCCCGGACTCAAAGCTGTCATGCAGTTACAGCCGATCCGCTATGAGTACAAGCGGGACAACGCTCTCGGACTTAAGTCAGAAGGTGAACACATCGGCTTCGGAGCTCAGTCATTGCAGAAGGTCATTCCGGAAGCCGTGACTAAGAACAGCGAGGGATATCTGATGGTCAACAATGATCCCGTCATCTGGACCATGCTCAACGCGATCAAGGAGCAGCAGAAGGAGATTGCGGAACTGAAGGGGCAAGTCCAGAAGTTGCGAGCGGCCTCGCACCGGCGAAGGAAATAGGTTTCGCCTCCATTGGCCACGAAAAAGGCGCAAGCAGCAAAAACGAAATCGTTTCGCGCTTGCGCCTTTAGCGTGTCTTGGCTGATTTCTTTTGCAGTCCAAACGCGGCGACGGGCTACTCTCCACCTTCCTGGACAAGATCCAGAAAACCCTTCAACTCCAGTGCGCGCTTCTTAACGACTTCCATGCGCGCGTCAATCCGCATCGGAATGTACATCGTGCCTTGCATTGTATCGTAAAGGGCGTCGATGAGTTTGAAATCCAAATCTCGATACTTAATCCATTCAAGCTGCGCCAATCTCAACGCTTCCTTTTGCGCCGGCTTCAGAGCGTGCATGAGCTCGCCATACTTCTGGTTCAGCTCTTTGTCCCACGCGGCGTAAGCTTTGTCGGTACACTGGACCATGCCGGCCGTCGAGCCGTTCTTATCAATGCAACCCTCGAGCGCTTTGTCGATTGGTGTTGGGCTTGCTCCTGTCTTACCGCATCTCTCGCGTTAGCGAGCGCGTACGAAAGACAGGTAAGTACAAAAATCAGAACTGCGAATTGCTTCTTCATTAAGACGCCCTCTATCCTACGGCGGTACCCACCCGCTGCTGCGAGCGATTTGTACCGTGGTTTAGTTGACAAATCTCCGCAGTTGCACGCTGATCGCGAAACCGATAGCGATGAACGTGGCCAGCACTGAAGAAAGACCTGCACTCATCAACGGCAGCGGCACACCGATCACTGGCAGGAAGCCCAGCACCATGCCGACATTAATAAAGATTTGAAAGATCAGTCCACCGACGATGGCCATGATCACCAGCATGCCGGTGCGGTCGCGCGAGCGGCGAGCGTCGGTGATCAAACGGGTCATCAGCAGCGCGTACGATGCCAGTAGCAGCATGCAACCGACGAAACCCGTCGTTTCAGCCGTGACAGCGAAGATAAAGTCCGTGTGCGGTTCAGGCAAAAACTTCAGACTGCTTTGCGAGTACTCAGAACCACGGGCCCCCACCAGTCCACCTTCGCCGACGGTGACCATCGATTGCCAGGTGTGATACCCGAAGCCGCGTTTGTCGGCATTCTCGGGATCGAGAATCACGTTAATGCGCTCGAGCTTGTATCCATGAAGCAGGCCGGTCTTGACGCCCAACGTGTAAGCCAGCGGCGCCCCCGCGATCATTGCAAAGAGCACCGCCGCGACTACCCACATGCGCATCGACGATAGGAACAGCACGATGGCGAGCAGCGGTACGTAAGTAATAGCCTGGCCCAGATCAGGTTCCAGCAAGATCAAACCCATCGGCAAACCAAGAATCACGCAACCCATGAAGAGTTCTTTCCAGCTCAGCAAGCCGGTGCGATGCTTTCCGAAATACCTCGCCAGCATCAGGACGACAGGAATCTTTACAAACTCAGACGGTTGAAACTGCCCCAGCGGGCCCGGCAACTTGATCCAGCAACGCTGGCCATTAATCTTCATTCCGATACCCGGTATGAGCACGATGACCAGCAACACCAGTCCCAATGCGTAAAGAATCGGAGCCAGTTCAACCAGGCGGCGATAATCAGTGAAGGCGATCGCCAACATTGCTACCAGGGCAATGCCCAGACCGATCAGTTGCTTTTGCCAGTAGGGCTCGGTGGGCTGAGCGTTATGAATCTCCCACGCGCCAAAGCAGACGATGCCGATCGCCAGCACTGCAATCAGCCAGTCGAAATCGCGCAACTTGCGTCGTTGAAGGATGGCTACCATGGGTTAGTAAGCAGTCGGCAGTGAGCCGTGAGCAGTCAGCAGAAGCAACGTACTTCAGCGAATTCTAATGGCGACGTTATTCACCGGTGTCTCTTTTGCCGTTCGGGTTTTTGCATAATAGACATCATAAATCGCACGCACGGACGGAGCTCCAAAACGCGATCCCAGGCCCGCGTTTTCAATCATCGCCACGCAGGAAATCTCTGGCTTAAAGGCTGGCGCATAGGAAACGAACCAGGAGTGGTCCTTGTGCTCTGAGCCTTCCTTGCCAAGACTGACTACCTGCGCGGTGCCGGTCTTGCCGGCGATGTCAAATCCCGCCAGCTTGATCCCGGTGGCTGTGCCCGCGACGTTCACCACCGACCACATAGCGTGCACGACCAGATCGCTCTGGTCGATTGGAATCGGAAGAACTTTAGGTTGCGGCCGATCGAAAGTCCGGGCCTGCCGTTCCGGCCGGTAATCGGCACGGGTGGGATCGTTTCCCACCGCGGCAATGGCGCGCACCTCTTTCAAAAGATGCGGGACGAACATTTTTCCTTTCATCCCGATCGCTGAATGAGCGCGCAACAAAGCAATCGGTGTCAGCACGTCCTCGCCCTGTCCGAACGAAGAGTAAACGGTGTCGATGTCTTTCCACTCGGGATCGGTGGGATAATTACGGGCCTTGAATTCGCGCGATGGAGTCGTGCTGATCACTTCATGAGGGAGGTCGATCCCGGTGCGCTTATTGAGATCGAACTCATCCACCATGGCCTGAATGCCCTCGAGCTTCATCTTCAAACCGAGGCGATAGAAGTAACCATCGCAGGAATGCTCAATGGCAAAATGCACATTGGGTGTTCCGTGGTTACCGCCCATGCAGCGGGTGAATTTGTTGCCGATGGTAATGCCGCCGCCGCAGACCAGGTTTGAACTTTGAATCGAAATCGCACCCTGTTGCAGTCCGGCAGTGGCCATCAAAGGTTTCCAGGTTGAGCCCGGCGGATATTTGCCCTGAATTGCGCGATCAATGAGCGGCTTGTCCGGATCGTTCAGCAGCTTTTGGTACTCGGCGCGGCCTTCCTTCGTGGTGATGCGTTTCGAAAAGAGATTCGGATCGAATGTCGGAGCTGAGGCCAGGGCAAACACTTCACCGTTGTTCGGATCCATGGCAATGATCACGCCGCGGCCCTGTGGCGATTTGCGTAGTTGGTCCTCAGCGGCCTGTTGCAAATCAAGATCGATCGTGCTCACGATGTCCTGGCCCGATTGCGGCTCGACCCGCTCTACCTCGTTTTGAATATGGCCGCGACTATCGACGATCACTTTCCGGTAGCCGTCGCGGCCGCGCAGGTATTCGTCATAGACAGCCTCGATTCCTTCCTGTCCGATGATGTCGCCCGGCCGGTAGCCTTTGTACTCCGGTTTGTTTAATTGCTCAGGACTGATCTCGCCGACGTAACCCAGCACATGGGCCAACATCCCATTTTCCGGATAACGCCGCTGTGGCGTTTGCTCTACCCGCAGCGCCGGCAGTTCCAACTGGTGCGCGTCCACCCAGGCAATGTCCGCCTGCGATGCGCCTTCCTTAATCAGGATCGATTCAAAGGCCGGCTGCGACTTTAGTTGGTCAAAGCGCTCGCGCAAAATCTCACCGTCAATCTTAAGTCCTTCGGAAAGCGGCTTTATTAGAGAGTAACGGTCGATCCCTTTGGTGTCTTCCCGCGAGAGAATTACGCTGTATATCGGTGTAGAGTCGACCAGCTTGTTGTTTCCGGTGCGGTCAAAAATCGCGCCGCGTGGCGCTGGAATTGGCAGCAGGCGGATGCGCTGGTTCTCAGCGATTTCAGCGTAGTGCGAGCCGTTGATAATTTGCAGCAGATAAAGCCGGACCCCGAGCAGGCTCAGCAGGACCAGGATCAACGCCTGAATCAGTCGCAGCCGCAGCCGCAGGTTTTGTGAATCGTCAACGAATTTCATCGGCTTCTCCTGCGCAGGCCGCCAGTGCCGCCGCGAGCCACGCGGCGACGAACTGTGAATTGGCGCCGCTGCCGGGCTTTGGCACTAAAATAAGAATCATAAGCGTAAAGCAAAATCGTTCCGGCAATCGTAGTTGCGACAAGTTTGTACGACAAGGATTGCATGAACGGCATCGGTGGCGGCTGTCCGAGCAGTCGGTGCATCCCGACATACACCAGGTTATCAATCAGACTGGCGCTGGCCAGGACGGGGATGCGCAGTATCGTCGTGTCCAGCATGACGCGCGAGGCCACGAAGTAGACTGCATAGGCAGTCAGCACTTTCGAAAACCCACCGGCGCCCAACAACGCTGGCCGGCCGCTGATAATGTCAGTCGCCAGTCCGGCCGCCGCGCCTACTATGAGAGCCTGCAAAGGCTCGCGTTGGAGCGCGAAGTAAACCACCAGGATCAAAGTGAGGTCCACGTAACCAAGCGGCTGCCACACGCCTCGCAGCGCCGATTGCAAAGCGATAGCCGTGACCAACAACACTGCAATTGTTAGTTGACGCATGTCTTGGGGGGTGAGCAGTGAGCAATTGGCAGTGCGCAGTAGGGTGAGCAGAAGGAACCAAGTCGACAGCAAATGATCGCGCGCGTACCTCTATTATTCATCTTACTTATTTTTCTGAGTATCGAGCGGACGTTGACTTGTTCACTGGCCACTGCCTACTGCTCACTGCCTACTGCCTACTCTTTTCTTTTCTACGTTGGGGAGCGCCTGGTCGGATTCGGTGCGCGGCGGCGGCGTGTACTTCAGCACCGCGACTTCTTTTAATCGATCCAGACCTGCACCCGGCCGGATATGAATAACAGGTGATTGTGCCGCCGAGCCGGCTTTCACGTCGACTACGGCCCCGACGTTGTAGCCTGGTGGATAGATCGCGTCCTGGCCGGTAGTCGTGACTGTGTCTCCCACTTGCACTTTCTCCATTCCGGAAACGTAACGCATTTCCAGCAGACCATTTTCGCCCATGCCTTTTACAGATCCGAGAGCATTCGATTGCCCTAGTTGACCGACAATCGCGCCGGCGCCGGACCTCTCGTCGGTAAGCAGCATCACCTGCGCGCTCCACGGACTGGTGGAAACGATGCGTCCGACGATGCCGTCAGAGGTGACGACGGGCATGTTGACTTCAACGCCTGCCCAACGGCCTTTGTCGATCATCACGCTGTCGAACCACATCGAAGGGTCCCGGGCGATCACGCGCGCCACCACCGTCTGGTAGCTGCTCTTTTCATTCAGCTTGAATAGGTTTTCCAGCCGATCGGCTTCAGCCGCGCGCAGGCGCGTGTCGCGCAGCTCAGCCTGCATCTGGTCGATTTGCTGGCGCAGTTGTTGGTTTTCAGTGGAAGCGCGGCGCAATTCGCCGAAATTTCCGAACAGTCCGCCGATCCAATTTCCCACGCTCGAGGTGCCCTGCTGGATGGGATAAGTGATCGTGTGGGCGATCGAGCGAATCTTTCGTTGTTTGGTTGCGTCGTCGCGCGCGTCGTACGTCATCAAACCGAAATTCAGCAAGAGCAGCCCAAACAACCACCACGGGGCGCGTTGGCGAATCTGTCTTTGAGTACGAATGGCGGCCATTGGTTCATTGCCAATTGCCAATTGCCGATTGCCAATTTGTTCCAATCCCAAATCGGCAATCGGAAATCGGCAATGTCTAGGTTCCGCTCGTCAAACTATTGTCCCACTTCACTCGCTTGAGCAAGTCGAAGTCTGAAAGCATCTTGCCGGTGCCGAGCACAACTGAGGCCAGCGGATCTTCGGCCAGCGAAACCGGCAGGCCGGTTTCGATCGAGAGCCGCTTATCGAGGTTCTTGAGAAGTGCGCCACCGCCCGTCAGCACAATACCCCGCTCAACTATGTCCGCGGAAAGTTCGGGCGGCGTCCGCTCCAGGGCCACCCGCACCGCGTTGATGATCGTCGAGACTGAATCTGCCAGGGCCTCGCGAATCTCTTCGTCGGAAATCGTGATCGTTTTGGGAATGCCTTCTATTAGATTTCGACCGCGTACTTCAAACGAGAGTTCTTCGTCGAGCGGAAATGCCGAACCGAGTTCGATCTTGATCGCTTCAGCCGTTCGCTCGCCGATCAGGAGATTGTATTTTCGTTTGATGTACTGCGTGATCGCTTCGTCCATCTCGTTGCCGGCCACGCGCACCGAACGTGAATAGACGATGCCGCTCAAACTGATCACTGCAATGTCTGTGGTCCCGCCGCCGATGTCCACGACCATGTTGCCGTGCGGTTCGGTGATCGGCAGCCCGGCGCCAATCGCCGCGGCCATTGCTTCTTCCACCAGGTAAACTTCTGATGCCTTCGCGCGATACGCCGAATCTTCGACCGCGCGCCGTTCGACTTGGGTAATCTCGGACGGAATGCCGATCACGACGCGTGGACTGACCCAGGTCTTGCCGTTGTGTGCTTTGCGGATGAAGTGCTGCAACATCTTCTCAGTCACTTCAAAATTTGCAATCACGCCGTCTTTCATGGGACGAATGGCGACGATGTTACCAGGAGTGCGGCCCAGCATCTCTTTCGCGTCGCGGCCCACGGCCTCGACGGCGTTCGTCACCTTGTTAATGGCGACGATCGAAGGTTCAGAGACGACGATGCCACGGCCCTTGGCGTAAACCAGTGTGTTGGCGGTGCCGAGGTCGATCGCCAGATCGCTGGAGAAAAGACTAAATATAGATTTAAAAGCCATCTGGAAGGGTTATCCTGACTTGTAAAATGAATTGGCCGAAGATCTGAACGGTCAATCTCAGCTTTGGTTAATGCCGCGAGATTTCGCGAAGTCGGTTGGCAAATCCGCAAACAACCTGTCGAAGCAGAACCAACCAACAAGATACAACGATCTTCGCGCTAACGCTATCACGAAATCAGCTTCTCGCCGGGAATTCTCTGAAATTGTGGCAGCTCAACCAAAGTCGACTCAGGCGCGGTGTCTTTAGCTGCCGCTTCCGGGTCGGCGATGACCCTGACACAGTTCTTGTTCGCGGCCTTCGCCTGGTACATCGCACGGTCGGCAGACGCGATGAGTTGCTGTGGTGATAAAGCGTGGATAGGAAACACGGCGACCCCGAAACTCGCGGTCAAAGAGAGGTTGAGGCGCCGTCCCCCGGTGAACTGATGGGCTTCAATCTTTGCGCGAATGCGTTCGGCGACCTGGATTGCTTCGTCGATGCCCGTCTCGGTCAGGATGAGCACGAATTCGTCGCCGCCATACCGCACCACGCAATCTGTATCGCGCACTGACGGCAGCACCACGGCCGCGATTTCCATCAGCGCGTGTGAACCTGCCAGGTGTCCATGCAAGTCGTTGATGCGCTTGAAATCATCGAGATCGAGAAAGAGCGCCGCGACGTTCGAACGAAAGCGCCGCGCGCGTTTGATTTCATTCACCAAAAATTGGCGCAGGTAGCGCGCATTGCGTAACCGGGTGAGATCGTCGGTGAGCGAAAGGCGTTCCGCCTCGGCGATGCGGACCGAATTCGCCAGCGCCGCGGCTATTGGAATAGTCAGCGACCCGAGTAATTCACTTTCCGAGCGCGAGAACCGCGCACCGGGACGAGTTCGCAAACCTTCCAACACGCCCACGATCCGCTCTCCATGGACCAGGGGCAGGGCGATCACGCGGCGGCCGTTTTCAATTCTGCGAATAGTTTCAATTTTGGTCACAGCTTCGTGAGCAGCTTTTGATTGCCTTCCATCTGGTGGTCCAACGTCAAGGAGCAATTCGCGTTGCCACTCTTGATCGAAGAGCAGTGTTCCGGCGCCGGCGAAATTGCGACTGGCCAGAGGTTCTAACTTGACTGCATCGAGGCCGCTGTTTTGCGTGGTCAAAAATATCGACCAATGATCAGCGGAAACCAATCGGACGACGCCGGCCAGCGCGGCGAGACCGGCTTGTTTTTGATCCGATGCGAGATGAAGCGAGGTGAGCAGCGCGAATGCGCCACGTAGCTGCTGACCGCGAAGGGATCTCGGCAACGAGAAAGCGCAGCTGTCCGGAATCGACTTGAAACCTTCCGGCAGTTTTAGTTCGCCGGTGCCCACGACGTCTTCGACTTGCCTGAGCAACGCGGGTAACTGCGGCGGACTATCGGCGACGGCCTGAA
>Ga0137403_10000793_pt1 | contig 40640 bp, 27 predicted proteins | sample CZOMad2_1_16fung_FD_122057 | JGI IMG/M metagenome (GOLD analysis project Ga0137403, IMG submission 122057) | Vadose zone soil fungal communities from Angelo Coast Range Reserve, California, USA - CZOMad2_1_16fungal (Hybrid Assembly) | ecosystem: Environmental > Terrestrial > Soil > Vadose zone...
GGAGCCGGGGACGCAGGCTACGCCGACGTGCTGGACGAGAGATTTGGCGAAGGCGACGTCGCGGGTCGGTGAGGCGTAACGGGGGTCACTTTCAGGGAATTGGAAACTGGAGATGTCGGTCATGATGTAGTAGGCGCCGCGGGGTTTGTAGACCGTGAATCCCGCGGTCTCGAGAATCTTCAAGAGGCGGGCGCGCTTTTCGGCGTAGGTACTCGCCAGTTTGTCGTAGTAGGACTGCGGCATGCGGAGAGCGGTCGCTCCCGCCTGCTGTAGTGGAGCGGCTGCACCCACAGTCAGAAAATCGTGCACTTTGCGGATGGCTTCGGTTGGTCCCGGCGGCGCGATGGCCCAGCCCACGCGCCATCCGGTTACGCTATAAGTCTTGGACATGCCGTTGATGACGATAGTGCGCTCGCGCATACCGTCGATGGTGGCCATGGAGATGTGTTCCGTGCCGTCGTACAAAATGTGCTCGTAAATTTCATCGGTGATGCAATACGCATTCCACTTCACGCACAGGTCGCGAATAAACTCGAGCTGGCTGCGCGTAAATACTTTGCCGGTCGGATTGTTCGGCGTATTGAGGATGATCGCTTTGGTGTTCGGCCCAAACGCCGCCGCCAGCTCCTTTTCGTCGAAGCTCCAATCGGGCGGGCGCAGCTTTGCGAAGCGTGGCGTCGCGCCGGAGAGAATCGCGTCCGGCCCGTAATTCTCGTAGAACGGCTCGAATACCACAATCTCATCGCCCGGATTGATGATGGCCATCATGGAAGACATCATCGCTTCCGTCGACCCGCAGCAAATGGTGATTTCGCGCTCGGGATCGACTCGGATGCCCTGCGTGCGGTCGAACTTCTCGACAATGGCGTCGCGCAACGCTTTTGCGCCCCAGGTGATCGCGTACTGGTTGATGTCATCGGAAATAGCCTGCCGCGCCGCTTCCTTTACTTCCGCGGGCGCCGCAAAATCCGGAAAGCCTTGGGAAAGATTCACGGCGCCGTGCTTCAGCGCCAGCCGGGTCATCTCGCGAATCACGGATTCGGTGAATTGTTCCGCTTTGGTCGAGAGCATGCGGCGGGCGGCTTGCGCCATCGCGGATTCGGAAGGAGTCATCGGGTTCCTTGGGTAGCACTGGCACTGTTGCCTGTGCAGATTTATCTACGTCGTTGACTGCTCGGTGACTCTTGCAGCTGCAGAGGCCCTTTGAAGCTCAGGGCAGGCAAGAGTGCCTGTGCTACCTTGCTTGCGCTTGCGCTGTCGTACCGTTACCGGCGCCATAAATCATCCGGTAGACTTCGGCATTGCGCAAGACGATTTGCACGTAGTCGCGAGTTTCCGTGAACGGGATGGATTCGACCAATTCCGGAATCTCTTCGTAGTTCCGTTCGGCGCGCCAGGCGGCGATGCGATCTTCGCCTGCATTAAATGCCGCCAGTGCATACTCCGGCTCGCCAGTCGCGCGCAGCAAACCGGCGATATACAGCATGCCCAGCTGGATGTTGTACTCCGGCTCAAACAACTTGGTTTTCGCGTACCGCAGCTTCAACTGCTTTGCGAGCAGTCTGCCGGTGGCCGGCAACACTTGCATCAAGCCTACCGCGTTCGCGGGAGACACCGCGTCCGCTTGAAAGGTGGATTCCTGGCGGATCAATCCCGCCGCCAGCATGGGATCAAAACCGTTTCGCGCTGCTTCCCGCCGCAACGCCGGTTCGTACGGCAGCGGATACAGCGCTTTCCAGACGCTTGCCGGCACGTCATCGATCTTGCGCGAATCAAAACTTGGCACTGCCAGCCGGCCGTAGGCCATCCCGGCGGCAAAATGCCCTTGCTCGAAAGCGGCCTGCGCAGCGGCCACCAGAAAGCGCGGCGAAGCAGTCGCAAAGTACGCGGCCTTGAGCTCTTGCTCCGCTGACGAATCGAATCCAATCATCCGGAGCGCCGTGGCCCGCTCCCAGCGATCCGCCACGGTCGATGGAATCGGTTCGTCAAACGGCCGTAATGGCGGAGGTGGCGGGATTTTTTCCAGAAACTCCGCCGCGTTCGCTTCACCCGGCCCAAGTTTTGCGAGCCGGGCGGAAGCGGCTCGCCCAAAATAGGTTTCCGGGAAACGGTCGACCGCTTTGCTGTAAAAACTTCGCGCGTGCGATGGATTTCCTTCGCGCTCGGCGCTGCGCCCCAGCCAGTACAGCGCGTCCACTGAATTCGCCGATACCGGATACTTCAGCAAAAAAGTTGTCAGCCGGTCGTCCGCATCCGGCCGGCGGTTCAGATAAGCCACCCACGCAATCCGCCATTCCGCATTGAAAGCGTTCTTCCCTGCTGGAAATAAATCCAGCACGCGCTGGTAGTAAATCGCCGCACGGGTGCGATCCAGCCCCACCCAGAAATAATTCCCCGCCGCCATGAGCGATTCTTCGGCCCATTTTGTTTGCGGATATTTTTGCGCGGTTTGCTCGATGGTTTCGAGCATTTCGGATTCTTTTTTCGCGGTGCGATACGCTTGCGAAAGCGCGTAAAGCCTCTCCGCATCTACATCAGGCGCTGTGGTCTTCACCGCGGCAATCATGCTAGGCGAACCTTTTGGCTGGATTCGGCATTGCGCGATGCGCAGTTGCGCGAGTTGCCGCGCGGGATTTTCCGGATCTTTCAGCATGGTCAACAGCTTCTCGAACTCGTTGCGCGCCTCGCGCCATTTGTGCGCGGTGAAGAAGGCTTGCGCGCGAATCTGCTGCAGCTCGACGCCGGGATAGGGATATTCGGTGCGCATGGCGTGACTGATTTGCGTAAGCGCGCTGCCCGCGGGCTTCGCTTCATCGGCCAGCGGAAACTTGAAGTACAGCGTCTGATAGTCTTTTGCAGCGCGCGGCAGTTGATGGGCCAGTTGGCAGGCGTGCGCTCGCTCGAGCAGCAGCGCGGGCTTTGCGGAAGTCGAGGGATACGCGTTCAGCGCTTCAATGGCGTCTTGTGCGTGGCCCAGTTCGACAGCCGTTGGAGCGTAGCTCTCGAGAAACTGCTCCTTGATCGCTGTGTCCGGATAATCGTGCTGGATGGTTTGTAGATCGATGTAGGCATCCGCGGTACGTTTCAGCGCGCGTTTCGACTGCGCAGACCAATACAACGTGTATTCACGCAGCGTGGTATCGCCTTCAGCCTTCTTCAGCCAAGCGACTGCTTGCTGCGCGCGGTTCTTCGAGTAGTCCTCATACCCCAGCGCTAGCGCCGCGCGCGCTCCCCACACATTCGCGGCGTTCTTGCCCGCAAACGCCGCCAATTGGTCGTATCCGTGTGGCACCGCAGTTCGCAGTCCACGCGCCAAATCCGATAATTCTCTTTGCCGAGCTTCATCTTCTGGCGTTCCCGCAACGATTTCCGCTGGCGTGGTATTCGCTTTGCATCCCGCCGTGCACGGCGCGGCTTTCGGCTTGTGCGATTTCTTCTTCTTGGAAGTCCGCGATTGCGCCAGCGCCTCCATCGGCGCTCCGGCGAACAGCGCGATGCACAAAAGCACCGCGAAGAATCCTCTGAGCCGCGCGCTGCCTCCAGACGAAGCCGACTCGCGCGAATTCACACGACCGTAATGTCTGGGCGTAGAACGGACAGGCGAGAGAGCGAAGCAGGTTTGCTCAGCGATGCTGAGCCGGAGTGGCGTACGGATATTCTCCCAGCGCGTGGGGATCCCCTTCCGCCAGGATTTCCACCATCCAGCGATAGAAGTAGTCCACCGGGTGGTCCATGATGGGTTTGAAACGTCGGTCGTACTCGCGATGAGCTTTTTCAATGTCGTCTTTCAATCGGATGCAGATATCTTTCTTTTCGCGGCCTAGGCGGACCTGCTCCGGTCGAAGCATTTTAATATCTTGCATCGATACCTTGGCAACCCGATTCGCACGGCGGTGCAATTCTTGTTCCTCAGATGATAACCGGTTGACGTCGAAGTCACCTTCGACTTCGGGTTCCATTTCGGGCTCGAGGGCGTGGGATTGGTGGACGAGCGGAGGCTCGGGTTCCGGCTCGGGCTCGGGATGCAGTTCCAGCTTGGTCTCGACGGGCTGTGGGCGCTTGACTTCGACAGGCGCGGGCGTGTGGGCCTTGGGCGTTGGCTGAATGGGTTCGGGGCGCTTTGGTTCGGTTGGCGCGGGTATCGCGGCGGTGCTCACCAGGTTCGTGATCTGGGCTTCGATCGCGGACCTTGGGCCGGGTTGCAGAGAGACGGCCACAAAGCGGGTCAGCACGTCCAACATGGCCGTGAGGGAAGCGGCGGCGGTTTGCGCACGGACCAACGGAGAAAGCGCGTTGGTCGGTTTGTTGCTGCCGCAGGCGGCGACCAGATCGCTTACCGCGTGGTGAAGATCGTCCGAGGTGGCCTGAATACGCTCAAGGCTCTCGCGCAACGCCCGGGAAATAGCTTGTTCGACAGCGTTTAGGTCTTGTGCCATACCGTTAGGGGGCCAGAAACGCTCCAGCCTGCCCGATTTAGTGATTCTGGTAGGTAGGTGGCGCGGCGTCAACCACCTGGGGGTACCGCTGTGCCCAATCGTTGCTTATCAGTCAGGCGTAGGTGGGGGTTCCAGCGCCGGTTGGTAGCCGGAACAAAACGGGGTGTCGCCGCGGGTGGTATAATGCAGGTAGGGGGCGACACGGTTTCGACGGAAGTTGTCGCGTCCTGAAGGCATGCCGGGGTCCGCTCGCCCGCAACAGGGTGGAAAACTGATAACTGCCAACAACAACTTGGCACTTGCTGCTTAATCTAGGTTAAGCGCAACGTTCGCCTAAGCCTCGCCTGTGGGTTTGGGGCCGAACGTCATTCAGCAGGCTGGTCTGAGCCTTTCGGTCCGTAGGGTTTGGGCGAGATCATCGGACTAGCTGGCTGCGTTTCTTGCTCATTCTGAGCGCGGCGGGCGAAAAAAACTGAATGAGCTAAGCATGTAGTCTTCAGGCCGTAGCGCTTTTCGGACGGGGGTTCGACTCCCCCCGCCTCCACCAATTTCTTCCAGATCTCAAAAGTGTCAGGCGCGCCTGGCGAGGGAACAGACAGCCGTGTGCTCGGCAAACGAGCTGTGGCTCGGAGTGCTACAATTTGGCGCGATGGTCGCCGGTTGTTCGTTTAGGGGGAACCATGCCTAAGCCGATGAAAGCGCGCTTGACGCAGCCGCTGGTGCGGGAGAATGGGGCGCATCGAGCTGCGACCTGGGATGAGGCGCTGGAGCGCGTGGCTGCGGGGTTTCGCAAGTCGATCGCGAAGAAGGATCCGCAAGACTTTGGGATGTTCAGTTGCTCGAAGACGACCAACGAGCTGAACTATGCGGCGCAGAAATTTGTGCGCTGCGTCATGGGCACGAACAACATCGATAGCTGCAACCGAACTTGACATGCGCCCAGCGTCGCCGGTCTGGCGGCGGTCTTCGGAGCGGGCGGGGGAACAAGCTCGTATCGCGAAATTGAAGATACGAACGTGATTCTGTTGTGGGGATCGAACGCGCGGGAAACGCATCCGATTTTTTTCCATCATTTGCTGAAGGGCGTGCATAACGGGGCGGAGCTTTATGTAATTGACCCGCGGCGGACGAGTTCGGCGAAGTGGGCAAATGTGTGGCTGGGGTTGGACGTGGGGTCGGACATTTCGCTGGCGAACGCAGTGGGCCGGGAAGTCATCGCCGCCGGGCTGGCGAATGAAGAATTTGTTCGCAACGCGACCAGTGGATTTGAAGCGTACAAGGCGCACGTGGAGAAATACACGCTGGAGCGGGCGGAACGCGAGACCGGGGTACCTGCTGCAGCGATTCGCAAGATGGCGCATGCGTATGCCAGGGCACCGCGGGCGCAACTGTGCTGGACGCTGGGTATCACCGAGCACCATAACGCGGTGGACAACGTGGTGGCGCTGATCAATCTGGCGATTCTTACCGGGCACGTGGGGCGGTACGGCAGCGGAGTGAATCCCTTGCGCGGACAGAATAACGTGCAGGGCGGCGGCGACATGGGCGCGATCCCGGATCGCTTGCCCGGGTTCCAGCACGTAGAGAATGACGAGATTAGGGCGAGGTACGAGAAATCCTGGCGCGCGAAGATTCAGCCGAAACGCGGTTGGCATTTGAGCGATATGTTTGAGGCGATGGATCATGGCCAGCTGACGACGCTGTATGTGCTTGGGGAGAATCCAGCGGACTCGGAAGCGGACCGGCATCAGGCGTTGAAGCGGCTGAGCGGGTTGGAATTTCTTTTGGTACAGGATCTGTTTTATACCAAGACGGCGGAGCTTGCGGATGTGGTGCTACCCGCGGCGGCCGGGGCCTTCGAAAGCGAAGGAACGGTGACGTCGAGTGAGCGGCGCGTGCAGCGGGTGCGGCGAACGGTGCCGCCACCGCCGGGCGTGCGCGACGATTTGGAGATTATTTTTGATTTGGCGCGGCGGCTGGGGCACGAGTGGGGTACGCCTGACTCGGAAACGATCTGGAACGAGTTGCGCACGCTGAGTCCGATGCACGGAGGGATGAGTTACCGGCGATTGGAAGAAATGGGCGGAATTCAGTGGCCGTGCTACGACGAATCGCACCCTGGAGAAATGTTTTTGCATGGACGCCTGTGGAGTGAGCCGCTAATTGGGCCGCGTGCGCCGTTCAGCTTGGTGGAATTTGAGGCTCCGGTTGATCAGCTCGATGAACAATATCCGATTCGTCTGACTACGGGGCGTCGGCTCGACGACTACAATACCGGCGTGCAGACTAAAAGGTATGCGTCACCGTTGCGGCGCAGAGAAGCGCTGGATGTTTCACCGGAAGACGGACTGCACTATCAATTGCAAGAAGGCGAAGAGGTGCGGGTGACTTCGCGGCGCGGTTCGCTGGTAGCGCCAGTGCGATTTGACGCGGCGTTGCGGCCGGGGCTGGCGTTTCTGTCGGTGCACGATCACGAGCAGGTGGCGACGAACGAGCTGACGATTGACGCGGTGGACCCGAAGTCGGGCACTTCGGAGTTCAAGGCCACCGCCGTTCGCATTGAAAAGGTATAAGAGGACACCGCTTGGACCTGCACCTAACCAACGCGCGAGCGACTGAAGAGGAACGCGCGGAGGTGGATTCTGAGCTGGGTGTGCCCGAATCGAGCTGGCAAGGTCAAGGCGGGCAGCGGCCGACTGCGGACACACGGGCGGCGTACAACGGAGATAGCCATGGCCAGCGGCATCGGCTGCTGCCGGTGCTGCATTCGATCCAGAAACGCATCGGGTGGATTAGCGCCGGGGCGCTGAACTATGTGGCATTACGGTTGGGCGTGCCGGCGGCGGAAGTGCATGGTGTGGCGTCGTTCTATGGAATGTTTTCGCTGGAGGCGCGGCCGCGGGTGGTGGGGCACGTTTGCGATGACATTGCTTGTGTCACGCGGGGATCGGACAAAGTTTGCGCAGAACTGGAACAGAGGCTTGGTCCGGCAGGTGCGGCTTGCTCGGGTGGAAGCGCTATTTGGTTGCGCAGCCAATGCCTGGGGTTGTGCGAGCGCGCTCCCGCGGCGCTGATTAGTGCGGCGGGCGAGAAGCCTGCGGAACGTGTGATCGCGCCTGCGTCTGCGGAGGCCGTGCAGATCTTGATGCGGGATGCGGTTGCAGGGCGGCTGCCTGACCAACCGGACGAGTTGAATCTTGCGGCCAGCGTGCCGCAAGCGGCGCGGAAGACGGACGCTTCATCATTGCGATTGCTAAAGCGCATTAGCGAAGGCAGCGGCGCGAATCTGCAAGTTTATCAGAGGCTTGGCGGTTATCAAGGGTTGCGCAAGGCGCTGGAGCTTGGCCCGGAAGGAACGCTGCGCGAACTGGTTGCTGCCAAACTACTCGGGCGGGGCGGAGCGGCGTTTCCTACAGCTAAGAAATGGGAAGCACTTTTTCAGCAACGGCATTTGCTGAAGGAAGATTCCAGCCGCGCGCACTATCTCATTTGCAACGCGGATGAATCGGAGCCGGGGACGTTCAAAGACCGCATTTTGATGGAAGGGGATCCCTTCGCAGTGCTGGAAGGGATGACCATCGGAGCGTTCATTACTGGGGCGCGCCAGGGCTACATTTATTTGCGCGGGGAATATCCGCTGGCGGCGGTGCGGATGCAGAGGGCCATCGAAGCGGCGCGCAAGAACGGATTCGTTGGCAAAAATATTCTTGGCAGCGGGCTGCATTTCGACGTTGAGATTCGCCGCGGGGCCGGAGCGTACATTTGCGGTGAAGAGACAGCGCTGTTCAATTCGCTAGAAGGCTACCGGGGCGAGCCGAGGAATAAGCCGCCGTTTCCAACGCAATCCGGGCTATTTCGCCAGCCGACAGTGGTGAACAACGTGGAGACGCTGGTGAACCTGCCGGGGATTATTCGCGAAGGCGGCGCGGCGTACGCCAAACTGGGGACCGAAAATTCGACGGGTACGCGGCTGTTCTGTCTTTGTGGGCATGTGCTGCGGCCGGGTGTCTATGAAATCGCGATGGGCGCTACTTTACGGCAGCTGATTGAGCTTGCAGGAAGCGTGAGTGGCAGTGGCAAACTGCAGGCGGTGCTGCTGGGCGGCGCGGCTGGCGCTTTCGTTGCACCGGCGGAGCTAGATACGCCGCTTACGTTTGAAGGCACGCGAGCGATCGGCGCGACATTGGGATCCGGAGTGGTGATGCTGTTTGACGATACGGTGGATCTGCGGCAGATTCTGTTGCGCATCGCCGGTTTCTTTCGCCATGAGACTTGTGGGCAATGCGTTCCGTGCCGCGTCGGAGTGGTGCGTCAACAGGAGGCCTTGCAGCGGTTGATGAATGGCGCGGCGATTGGTTCGGCAGCGCAGGAAATCGCTTTGCTGCGGGAGATGGGGCAGGCCATGCGGGACGCTTCGATTTGCGGACTCGGGCAGACGGCTTCGAGCGCCTTAGAATCGGCGCTGCAACGTTGGAGTATTTTTTCATGAGCGAACCGTTGGTGGAGAAGGGTGGTCTGGAGGCGCCGCGGCCAACGATTCCGCTGCCTCGCGGGCCGGTTCCCGTGGCGCCGACCGCTCCAGAGCGCCGGTCGATCGAGATTAAGATCGATGGCCAGCCCGTTTCCGTGCCCGAGGGTTCCACGATTCTGGACGCTACAAAGAAATTGGGCATCGAGACTCCGACGATTTGCTTTCTCGAGAGCCTCACGCCTGTCAATGTGTGCCGCGTGTGCGTAGTGGAGTTGGAGGGAGCGCGAACGCTGGTTCCGGCTTGCTCGCGCAAGGTGGAAGCTAACATGTCCATCAAGACGGATTCGGAGCGGGTGCGGCTGAGCCGCCGAATGGTGCTGGAGTTTCTGGCTTCGTCGGTGGATCTTTCGACGGCACCGGCGATACCGGAATACTTAGATCGTTACCAGGCGCATCCGGAGCGTTTCGGCGCGACGCGGGCAACGGTCGCTCAGCCCATAAAAATCGATAACGATCTGTACGTCCGCGACTACGCGAAGTGCGTGCTGTGCTACAAATGCGTGGAAGCTTGCGGCGTGGACGCGCAAAACACTTTTGCGATTGCGGTGGCGGGACGCGGCTTTTCGGCGCATATTGCCACAGAGTACGAAATTCCGCTGACGGATTCCGCCTGCGTTTACTGCGGCAACTGCATTGGGGTGTGCCCTACTGGCGCGCTGATGTTCAAGAGCGAGTATGAAATGCGGCAGGCCGGTACCTGGGACGAAGGCCGTCAGACGCAGACGGACACCATCTGTCCTTACTGCGGCGTGGGCTGCGACCTCACGGTACACCAGCAGGATGGACAAATCGTTCGAGTGACTTCGCCGCTGGACCACAGCGTGACGCATGGCAACTTGTGCATCAAGGGGCGGTTCGGGTGGCAGTATGTGCAGATTCAGGCGGCGGGCCAGCAACGAAAGTGATGACGTGGCGAGTTTTTGCTTTATCGGCGCCGGCAGGAGCTAGCGCTCGGGCTTTTTCCAAATGTCGCGCTGATGCATCAGGTCGATCTGTTTCTGGGTGACCTTCTCGAAGTATTCGGCGTGCTTCATGGGCTCGCGGTCCATATATAGATTCTTCGGGTAAATCGGTCTTTCGTAGACGATCTGGTAGAGCTCGGTGCGCAGATCTTTCATCCAGTTGTCCCACTTGGCGCGGGCCCGGTGGTCGCGTAGCGCTTCGGTGTCAATGACGCCGGCAACGTAGCTGGAGCCGCCGCTGTATTCGAGCTTGCCGACTTTCTGGCCTTTGTAATTGAAAATGTAAGAGCGGCCGCCAAAGGTGTCGATGGGAGTGGTGTCTTCCGGGAAAAGGTAGTAGGTGCCGAGGTTGGGGGCGACGATATACATGTTGTTGTCGAGCGCCCGGGCAGCGCTCTGGATTTCGAAATAGTCGTTGCCGCTGCCGGGATGCGGGTAAGAGGCGCGATAGACGATTTCCGCGCCATTCATGGCCAGCGCGCGGGCGTTTTCGGGATAGGAGCCTTCGTTGGCCATCATGATGCCCATGCGGCCGATTTCGGTGTCCACAACCGGCCAGAAAGCCTGGAGATTGCGGCCGTATTTTTCGATCCACCAGTCATAGACATCGTGCGGGCACATGGAGTGCTCGACGGGCAAGAGGGAAACCACTTTGTAGTGCTGAAGAATTATTTCGCCCTTGGGGTTGATAATGAAGCCGACGTTGAAGAAACGGTCTTTCCAATCGGGGTGGCGGGCTTTGGCCTGCGCCATGATGAAGCAATCCCATTCGCGAGCCAGCTTGCTGATTTCTTCGGTTTCCTCGCCGGGAATATCGATGGCGCATTCGCGGGCGAATTTGGCGTGATCGAGATCGAGGACTTCATCATTGAAGGCCTGGAGCGCGCCTTCGGGAATGGCGATCAGGCGGACCGGGATGCTCAGTCCGGAAAGCCAACTGGCGGCCTTCACGAGATGCTTGAGGTGCTCGAGATTGATTTTGATGTCTTTGCGCGAACGAATTCCACGAATAGTGGGAACCAAGCCTACGGCGGTGAACGGTTTAATCATCGACTGGTGTCCTGAATTGCAGATTGATTCACGCCCGCCACCACCTTAAATGCGCGTGTTGGTAAGCAGCATACTGACACTTCTCATCGGGCGTTGAACTCCAGTGGCCTCGGGAGACGGTACTGCCCGACTGCGCTAGAAGTTGATTCGAAACGACAACTGTAGTTGCCGCGCGGGCGCCACGAATTTTGGAGTGCCGAACGTTGGATTGGCCGGGCTGCCGACACCGTCTCTGAAGGATTGCGGTACGGCGCCAAGGAAATCCGGCGCGCCGTAAACATGGTCGATGTCGACCACGTTGGCGCGGTTGAACAGGTTGAACACTTCGAGGCTGGCCTCACCACGGAAGCGTTCGCCAAGAGGAAACGTGCGCTGGAGACGAACGTCGGTGGTGTAAGAAGGATCGCCGCGGTAGGTGTTGCGGCCAATGTTGCCGACACGGTCGGAAAACGGATAGATGTCGCCGTTGACGTCGAAGCCGGCAAAAATGGTGTAGGCACGGCTGCTTTCCAGAGTGCTGAGCACGGAGAACTTAAGGTCGCGCAAGAGGAGATTCCAGTCTTTAGGAGTCTCGGTGAGAACGGCGAGCGTGAAGCGATGCTTGATGTCGTTGTCGCCGCGCGAGCGGTCCGCGCCGGGATTCAGGTAGTTGTAGGGCGTATTGCCGAGCTGGACGTCGGTCGAGATGTCGATGGATTTCGAGTAGGTGTAGTTGGCGAGGACGCTGTAGTGGTGCGTGAAATTCTTGCGCAAGCTCATGGTCCCGCCGTTGTAGATGGACCAGCCAATCGGGGCGACCAGCAGAGCAAAACCGAAGTTAGGGTCCGTCGGCGTGAAAGCCTGCGGGCCGCTGGGGAGATTGCCTGCCGGCGTCCCGTTGATGCTGGTGTAAACGGGAAGCTTTGCGGCGTGCACGTATTGATAGCCGAGAGACAGGAACCAATCGCTCGCGAGCTGGTTTTCAACTTCGAGGCTGGCTTGCTCCGCGTAGGCGTTGTCAAATTTCTTCATGGCATAGCCAAGAGGGAACTGGAGAAGTGGCGCATTGGGAGCCGGATAAATGCCGTTGTGGGTGAAGTTGCTGAAGGCAGGCCCGGCTAGGAAAGGGCCGGGAACGCCGACGGCGCCGGAAGGCCCGGTGCCGATGAGGAACTTTTGCGAGTTACTCGCGCTGGAAAAAGCGGTCAAAGTGGGCTGGTGAATGTAAGTGAATTCCGAAGCGCCGACCCAACTGACGAGAACGTCACTGTAGTCAAATGGCCCGTTGAAGAGGCCTGCGCCACCACGAATGACGGTCTTGCCGCCACGCATGGAATAAGAAAAGCCGAAACGCGGCTGCACGTTTCCGTAGTTTGTGGGATGAGCATCGCCGTTGAGCCGCAAATCCTTGCCGCTCGGCATTTTGTCGATGTCGTAGCGAAGTCCGAAAGTGAAGGTCAGGTTCGGGCGGGCGCGCCACTGATCTTGCCCGTAAAACGAATAAGGGATGTGAAGGAAGTTGAGAGCGGTGCTGTTTTGAAAGGTAGCAGCAGCCGCACCCGAATAGAGATTGTTAAAGAACGGCGCGGTGCGCTGGGGAATCTGCGAGCCGAACAAGTCCCTGGGCTCGAGGAAAAGAAAGAGGACTGGAGTTCCCGCAGGAAAGGGTCCCGCCGTGCCAAAAAAGAATTGCGGTGGAAAGACGGCGAGGCCAGGACTAAACAGTGTGGCCTGCGCGCTGATCCACACGGGTTCCAAGCTGGCGCCGAATTTGAAGGTGTGATTCCCGTGAACGAGGGCGAGGTTTTCCGCGACCTCAAAATGGTGCTCGCTGTACGAATGGACGCTGCCGACGAACCCTCCGGAAGAGAGAAGGTCGGGAATATTGAGAGCCGGCTCAAAACCAGCACCAACCGGATTCAGCTCAAAAGCTCTGCGGCCGAAGTGGAGAATCGTCTCGGAAGTCAGGTTGTTGTTGAGAACGTGAAGAAGATCGCCGTACAGGGTCTGGTCGCGGACCGGGTTATCGCGGAAGGCGGAGGGCAGGCCTTCGCCGGGAGCTGCCCCGGGGGCGTGCTGCTTACGATCATCGGTAAAGAGATAAGCGACATTGAGATTAGTCTTGTCGCTCAACACGTTGGAGCTCTTGACGAAAAACTTATCGTAGTTATCGATCTGCAAGAAAGAACCAAGGTCTTCCGGGGACAGCCCCAGACTCTGCTTGACCTGGTTGATACTGGGCGTGCCTGGCCCCAAACATCCTGTGCCATCTATGCAATGAAGGATGAAGGAGGAATAGATCGGAGATTCCGCGCGGCGTTGGCCTTCATAGCCAACAAAATAGAAACTCTTTGCCTTAATGAGCGGACCGCCGACATCGGCGCCGAACTGATTGAAGCGCAGAGTGTCAAACCCTGGAGCAGAGAGCAGGTTTTTGGCGTCGAGATCATTGTTGCGGAAAAACTCGTAAGCCGATCCGTGAATGTCCTTGCTGCCCGACTTGGTGACGGTGTTGACGAGAGATCCCAGATTGCGGCCGTTGTCGGCAGTGTACGGGCTGGCGACAACGCGAAATTCCTGAACCCAGTCCTGCGACGGGCTGACGCGCTGAACGCCAGAGATACTAGTGGTGTAATCGATGCCATCAAGACCAAATGCCGTGCTGTGCGTCTCGCGCAATCCGCCAAAACTGAGTTGAAGAACGGTTTCGGTGAACGGTGATTGAGCGCCAACTGCCGTGCTGCGCCCGATGTTGGCAGTCGGAGTGAGAAGAACGAAGTCGATGAAATCACGGCCAGCGATAGGGAGGTCGAGGATTTTGTCACGCTCAATCACCTGACTGACTTCGGACTTCTCTGTGTCGATGCCTTGAGCGGTCTCGCGAACTTCGACCTTTTCCGTGACGGTGATGCCGAGGGGGACGTTTACGGAGGCGGTTTGGCCTACGGTTAAGGTCAGTGAAGATTTGTGCGGATTGAACTGTCCGGCTTCCACGGTCATTTCATAGCTGCCTGGCGGCAGACCCGCAATGACCGCGAGGCCTGTGTCCTCCGTTAACTCGCTGCGCTTGGCATCCGTCTGAAGGTTGCGGAGCGTCACTTTGGCTTGCGGGATTCCGCCGCCTGATTGATCGACGACCGTAACTTTCAGCGTAGCTAGTTGTTGCGCATGAAGGTCGCCGCTGAAGATAAAGGCGCAAATCACCAGCCCCAGAATCGACTTGAGATAACCTCGCGTCATGAACTGCCTCCGGAAGAAATTCAGTGAAGCCCTGATACTGGTCACGACTAGCAAAACGTTCGCAACCCGTCCTTCGAACTCAAGGCTGGCCCGCGGCCAGCCGCTGGACCTCGGAATCCAATTTGGTCCTGGCAATGCCATGGCGGTCGGCAATTTCTTCAACCTTCCGAGGCGAAGTGTTTTCAAACGCCTGAACCGCGGCTACAGAAAAATCCTGCTGCCCATTTTTCAAATATTCCAGCCGCACGATGTCAGGCCTGGCATAGTGCCCAACCGTGTCGACCAAGGCCTTCCACACCTTAATCATGTCCGCTTGGCATTCGGCGTAGAGGATGGCGTCTCCGGAAGTGGGAGGCACGATCGGAATTCCCAAAGGAGCAACGACCTGGCTTCCACCGTGGGCATAGTCCAAATTCACGGTGTCGCGGAGTGGGAAATCGGCGGGAAGGTCACTGGCTGTGAAATAGCCGCAAGCAGAGAGCACGAATGCGCCAGCTTCCAAGGCATGTGCCCTGGCGGAAGTATGCCCCCAGAAAAACTTACCTTCGAGATCGGGTTCTTCCAACTTGGGTCCGCTGTGGATGGAAAAGGCGCCCGGGAAAACCGCGATGTGAAAATCCTCGCCTTGATCGATTAGGCGCGCGCGGACCAGCGTCATCAAATGCTCGCCGCAAATCAGGCCGCCGATTCGCCCAATGTCGGTTTCGTAGGTGACCAGATCGCTGCCATCGCCACAGCCCCAGACGGCGCGCTCGACAAAGGTCGGCACCGTTTTGCGATGGCGGCCGAGAATGCGTCCGGAACGCTCGATAAACAGCAGTGTGTTGTAAATCGTGTGAACGCCCGGCCGCGAATCCATTTCGTTGCAGCCGATCACGACGTGCGCGTTTGCTTTTGCGGCAGCCTGGCAGAGGCGTTCCGTATCTTCACTGGGAATCAGAACGGCGTTATCGTAAAAGCGCACCCGCACCGGGAGCCATCTCTGTAGTTGAGACTCCCAGCCTTCGCCCCAGTAGGGATAGCCGGCGAGCCACGTTTCGGTGAAAGCTACTAATTCCGCGCCCTGTGCGGCAGCTTCAGTGATTTTGGCGCAGGCGCGATCTATGCTCTTTTCGCGATCCAGAAACACCGGCGGCGTCTGGACGATCGCGACCTTGACGCTGCTTCGCCCACCGAGAACTTTTTGCGCCGGTTTCACTCATGCTCCCGCACGCGAGCGTAACTCGCGCACTTAACGAAGAAAGTCAGTCTGGTCGACCGCCCCTGTGTACTCGACGAGTCCCCGTACGCTGGCTAGCAGTAAATCTGCAGCGCGAGGTGCACCATGCGTTGCACTGGTTTTGCGAGTATTCAACATTGCGCTTCACCGCTTGTCAAGAAAATGGTTTCGCCGTACTCACTCGAAACCTCGCATCGAGGGTTATTTCCCGCAGTGAATCTGTGGTGTAAAACGCTGCGCCCTTGCCGAACCAGCAGGCGTCGTGATCACCACGCATTAAGCTCCAGCTTGCTGGGCGGTCAGTTTTTCCGCTTCCTTGGCGTCGAACCACCACGGATTGTAGTCCGGGGGATTGTTGAATCCGTTGGCGATCTTGTGCGCCAGCGCGGGAATTTGGCTTGCCGCCCCCATTAGTTGAAGGATGTGCGGCGGCGGGGGCGTAAGCAAGGAATTCGTCCATTTCGCCACCCATTGGGCATAGTCCCAGAAGACGTCGAACGTCTGCTGCATCCACGCGGCATCGAACGGCTTGCTGCCTTGCTCGAGAATTCGATTCAGGTAGACTTTGGCGGCTTTGCAAGCGGTGTTCGAACCCTGGCCAGTGATTGGATCGTTCAGCACCACCACATCAGCCATTCCCAAGATCGGTTTCCCGGAAGGCAGCTTACAAACCGGCTTGCGTACGATCGGCGCAAATCGCCCGGTCACTATTCCCATGTCGTCCGTTAGTTCAATTTCGCGGCAGCGATCCGCTTCCCAAGGCAGAAACTTCTGCAAGATTTCTTTGCTGCGTTGCAGATGCTGCGCCGGTGTTTTCACATCATCCCAGCAGTCCATCGGACCACCGAGCACGCCTTCGAACACCATGATTTCGCACGCGCCACTGGTCGTAAGCGCCGGGAAAACAAAATATTCACCAACTCCCGGAATCAGATTGAAGGCCACGGCCGTGAACGGTTGTCTGGGCGCCATCTTCTTGACGTAGGTCAGCGCAAGTGCCCGCATAGGGATTGTAAAGGGCGTATGCGCGGAGTCCGTTTCAAAAAGTTTCGCGACCTCGCCCTTCCCCGCGGCCAAGATCACCAAGTCGTTGGAGTTCGCGTATTTCTCCAGTTCAGCAACACCCGCGTCCTCCACCAGGAGGTTGCCGCCCCTCCTTGCGAACTCTTCCGTCCATCCGGCAAATTTCACGCGCTGATCCACCGATTGTCCAGGATGGTCCAGCTTCGCTTCCCAGAATAGCGCCCGACCGCCGTCAGGCCCCGGCACGGCAAAGGTAATGCCCGCGGTTGTTGGACATTCTTTTTCCCAGAAATTGATTCCGAGGTCCCGCTCGATCTGAAGCGAATCATCGAACATAAACTGGCTGGAGGTAACCCGCCCTTTACGGATTTGCTCCGGCGTGCGATTCGAAACGACTGTCATTTCGTAGCCTTTTTGCTGGAGACCAAGCGCCAATTGGAGTCCGGACTGGCCGCCGCCGACGATGGCGATTCTTCTCATGAGGTTTGCCTCGCGAAATGCTGTGGAGCGCCTCATTTTGCTCGTGCGCTTTCTCTTAGTCCAGCATTTTAAACTTTTGCAGCAAGCGCAGCCGATTGTCGGTTTCTCAATTTCGATCTTTTTCCGGTTTCCCTCGCGTGGTAAGGTGGCGGCTCGCTGAGCGTACCTGCGCAAGAGGGAGTCTCCATGGAAGGTCTGAAGGACAAAGTCGCGATCGTAACGGGTGGAGCTACGATGATCGGCGCTCAGGTGGCGCGGGCCTTTCATCGCGCGGGAACGCGAGTTGTAATTGCCGACATCAACGAAAAAGGTGGACAAGCGATTGCCAACGAACTTGGCCCGAATGCTCTTTTTGTAAGAACCGATCTAACGGCCGATGCGCAGGTCACCGCCTGCGTTGAAAAAACCGTCAGCATTTTCGTCGGAATCGATTTTCTGGTCAATCTCGCCTGCGTGTACATCGACAATGCAATCGCATCCACTCGGCAAGAATGGCTCGACAGCTATAACGTTAACGTCGTCGGTGGTGTGATGATGTTGCAGGCAGTGCGGCCGCATATGGTAAAGCGTGGCGGCGGTGCCGTCGTGAATTTTGGAAGCATCAGCGCGAAAGTTGCGCAAACGGGCCGCTGGCTTTATCCCGTAACAAAAGCTGCCATATTGCAGCTCACACGAAACGAGGCGATGGATTTGGCGGCAGACAAAATTCGCGTCAACTCGGTTTCTCCCGGCTGGACGTGGTGCCGCTTAATGGACGACCTGACGCACGGCGACCGGGCCAAGACGGACAAGGTCGGTGGCGTATTCCATTTGCTCGGAAGAGTGGGCGATCCAGACGAAGTTGCACAAGCCGTTCTGTTCTTATGTTCGAGCCACGCGTCCTTTATTACTGGAACGGACCTGGCGGTGGATGGCGGTTACTCCGCGATGGGGCCGGAGATGACCGAGCCCGCGATTCCGAAATTGATGCAGTAAGTCGAATCACCATTCATGAAACGCATCGCCATCATTGGCGCGGGGCAGTCCGGCTTGCAACTCGCTCTCGGCCTGCTCGATGCAGGCTATGAAGTAACGCTGGTGTCCGATCGCTCGGCGGAAGAGATTCGCACGGGCAATGTGATGTCCAGCCAATGCATGTTCGATTCGGCGCTGCAAACCGAACGCGACCTAAACCTGAATCTCTGGGAGCAAGAGTGTCCGCGGGTCGAAGGAATCAGCTTCACTGTTCCCGGCGCACTGGGCGAAAAGAACATTGATTGGACAGCGCGTCTCGACAATTACGCGCAGGCAGTTGATCAGCGCATCAAGATGCCGCAATGGATGGCTGAGTTTCAAGCCGACGGCGGCCAGTTGATTATTGCGGAAGCGCAAATTTCCGACGTCGAGGCTTATGCCCGAAGCCACGATCTGACGGTGGTTGCAACCGGCAAGGGCAATCTAGGCCGATTGTTCCAACGTGATGCCAGTCGCTCGCCCTATCAAAAGCCGCAGCGCGTTCTCGCGCTTACCTATGTCAAGAACATGACTCCGCGCGGCGAATACCCTGCTGTCTGCTTCAATCTGATTCCCGGAGTCGGAGAGTATTTTGTTTTCCCGGCGCTCACGGAAACCGGCCCGTGCGAGATTATGGTGTTCGAAGGAATTCCTGGCGGCCCCATGGATTGCTGGGCAGGAGTGCAGACGGCCGACCAGCACCTCGCCAAATCAAAGTGGATTCTCGAAACGTATTTGCCTTGGGAAGCAGAAAGATGTGCCAACATTGAATTGACTGATCCACGCGGAATTCTTTCGGGTTCACTCATTCCAGTTGTGCGCAGGCCGGTAGCGTCGCTCCCGTCCGGTCAGAAAGTTCTGGGCCTTGCCGATGCGGTGGTCCTGAACGATCCGATCACCGGGCAAGGGTCAAACAACGCCGCGAAATCAGCGGACATTTATCTGAAATGCATCATCGAGCAGGCGGACCGGCCGGCGGATCAAGAGTGGATGGAGCAAACTTTCGACCGCTACTGGACGGGATATGCTCGCTGGGTAACAGAGTGGACCAATCTGCTCCTCAATCCGGCGCCACACGTTCTGAAGATTTTCGCGTCGGCCGCCAAACTGCCCGAAGTCGCCGGAGCAGTGGCCAACGGTTTTGATGACCCACGTTCGCTTTCCTCGTGGTTCATGGAGGCTCCCGCTGCGGAGCTCTATCTCGAGAACAGCGGCCGGGCTGCCGCCGAGCAGTTCGATCGCAGAGGCTTCCGCCGCGCTCTTGGCCAGTTTGCCACCGGCGTCGCCATCGTCAGCGCTCGTGGAAAAGATGCGCGGCCTGTCGGACTTACGGTGAACTCATTCTCGTCCGTATCGCTTGACCCGCCGCTGGTGCTCTGGAGTCTCTCGAAGCATTCACCCAGCTATCCTGATTTCGCCAGCGCCACGCATTTTGCCATCAATGTGCTCGCAGCCGATCAGCATCACTTGTCGCGAAAGTTTTCCACGCCGGTCCCGGACAAGTTCGCGGGCGTCGATTGTGAAGAAGGCGTGGCCGGATGCCCGTTGCTCAAAGGCGCCACCGCGCATTTTGTTTGCCGCCGCGTGCGTGAGTTCGATGGCGGCGACCACGTAATCTTTCTCGGCGAGGTCGAGGATTACAAATGGCGCGAAGGCGAGCCGCTGATTTTTCATTCGGGCCGTTATCACGTTAAGACGCGTCACCCGGATTTGCCGGAATGACTACCACGGGAGCGGCACACGATTTTACGGAAACTCTAAATGATTGAGGGAAATGATGAATCAATTCGCGAAACTGAATAAACAATACATTGGCGGAGTCTGGCGCGACGGTTCCAGCGACAAGGTGCTGAACGACAAGAACCCCTACAACGGCGCCTCGATCGCCGACTTCAAGTTGGCGACACTCGGCGATTTGGATGAGGCCTACGCTGCAGCTGCTGCCGCGCAGAAAGTCTGGGCGGAAATCAACCCGTACGAGCGCCGCTCCATTCTAGAAAAAGCCGTCGCCTACATCGAAAAGGTGGAAGCTGATATCACCGCCATCATCATCGAAGAACTCGGTGGCACGCGACTCAAAGCATTCTTCGAAATCGGCCTGGTCAAAAACATCATAAAGGAATCTTCCACCTATCCGCTGCGCATGACCGGCGAGATTTTTCCGTCGGTGATGGATGGCAAGGAAAATCGCCTCTATCGCGTGCCTGTGGGCGTCGTCGGCGTAATCAGCCCTTTCAATTTTCCGTTTTTCCTCAGTATGCGTTCGGTGGCCACCGCCCTCGGGGCCGGCAACGGCGTAGTTCTAAAGCCGCACGACGACACTGCTATCACCGGTGGCACCCTCGTCGCCAAGATCTTCGAAGAAGCGGGAATTCCAAAAGGTTTACTCAACGTAGTCGTTGCGGACATCCGCGACATCGGCGATGCCTTCGTCGAGCATCGCATTCCGCGAGTCATCTCCTTCACCGGCTCGGAGAAAGTCGGCCGCCACATCGGCATGGTCGCGGGCCGTTGCCTGAAAAAAGCGATTCTTGAGCTCGGTGGCAACAGCGCGCTGATCGTCATGGCCGACGCCGACCTCGGCAACGCACTCAACGCCGCCGTGTTTAGCCGGTTCACCCATCAAGGCCAGATTTGCATGTGTGCGAATCGCATCCTGGTGCAGCGCAGCGTTTATCCGCAATTTCTGGAACGCTACGTCAAGCGCGTGGCGGCGTTGAAAGTCGGCGACCCCAACGATCCGCAAACCGATCTCGGTCCGCTGATGAACAAAGCGCAGGCTGACACCCTCTCGAAGCAGATTCAAAAAGGCATCGCGGAGGGAGCGCGGCCGGTGTTGCAAGGCAAGGTCGAAGGCAATCTCGTCTCGCCGACCATTTTTGCGGATGTAAAACCGAGCATGTCGGTGGCCCAGGACGAAATGTTCGGTCCAGCTGTTTGCGTGATGCCGTTCGATACTCCGGAAGATGCAATTAACATTGCCAACGACAGCGCTTTCGGGCTGAGCGGAGCAATTCACACCAAAGACGTGGAATACGGTGCGCAACTAGCGAAGCAAATCGACACCGGGATGGTTCATGTCAACGCCGGCACCATAGACGACGAACCGCTGGTAGCATTCGGCGGCGAAAAAGCATCCGGCTTCGGACGCCTAAATGGCCGATGGGCGCTCGAAGAATTCACCACGCTAAAGTGGATTTCCGTCCAGCACAAGCCAATGCACTACCCGTTCGAGGTTGCGGAGTCCAACTGATCGGTTGGCCGCGGTGACAGTAAGGCGTTCGTCCTATTTGTGGCGGGCGGAGGAGACTCTCGCGGCGAGGCGCTGCCGGGCATAGTCGGCCCAGGGTCCCGTGGGATCGCGGTCCAGGTAGCCCTGCCAGTGCTTGCGGGCTTCGGCTAGCGCGCCGAGCTTTTCGCATACGAACGCCAGATTGTAGTGGGCGTCGGAATAGCTGGGATCGAATCCCACCGATTTCTGCAGGTAACGCCGGGCTTCTTCCAGTTGGCCCATTTCTTCGAGGACACTGCCGAGATTGAAATGCGCCAGGGCGTTTTCCGGATGCGCGGCAATCGCCCGGCGGAAATAGTCGGCCGCTTTATCCAGATCGCTTTCTTCGTAGTACAACGCGCCGCAATTCAGCAACGCGTCGACTCTGCTGGCGTCCATCCGCAGGGCGCGCTCGTAGGCGTCGATGGCTTCGGCGCGGGGCTTGCGCAGAACTTCGCATTCGAGGGCAACCGCGAACCAATCGTCCGCGCTGCGCTGGGTAATAACCTGCACGCTTTCGTCGAGTTCGCGGGTATCGAAATTCAGGACGAACTGGCCGGAAAGCGGATCGAGCCGCGCGCCGCCACGCTCGATGATCACGTCCTTGCCGTCAGAAACAACGCGCAGTTCGTTCAACGGCATTTCCGTATGCGATAAGCCATCGCGGAGCGCGGCGACGGCGCGGCCCAGGCGCTTGGCCGGAACACCCCTGTCGATCAATTGCTTTACGGTGCGCAGACCGATCAAGTCGCGGAAATCGTAGTAGCTCTTGCCTTGTTCTTGTTGCGGGGAAACCAGATGCAGGCGATTCCACTGATTCAATTGCTTTGCGGACACGCTCAGGATGCGTTGTACATCGGCCGTCGTGAAGCGATCCCTCGTGTTCATCGAGACCCAAGAATACGGCGCTGTTTGTTAGCGGTCAAACTAGCCCGTAGCTTTCTTTCCAGCTTTCTTCGGTGCCGCGGGCACCGCTTGAATCGCGCGCACCGGAGGTTTCTTGCTGGAAGCGGTAACCGGAGCCTCTTGCGCGGCCGGCGCTTTCTTTTCCGCGAGGCTTTTTTTCAGCGCTTCCATCAAATCGATCACCGGAGCCATGTGCGGCTGCGCCACTTCGGTTACTTCGCGGCCTTGGCGCTTGGCTTCGATCATGCCGCGCACATTGTCTTGATACGAATCGTGATACTGCTCCGGTTTGAACGGCGCCGCCAAGCTCTGAATCAATTGCTGCGCCAGCTTTTTCTCGGTGTCCTTTAGTTCGATTTTGTCGCTGGGCACCGCTTCGGCAGCGCGAATCTCGTTGGTGTAGAACATGGTGTGCAGCGTCATGCCCTTCGATCCCGGCCGCACCACTACGACGTGTTCGCGCTGATGCATGGTCAGTTTGGCAATCGCGCCGTAGCCAGACTCCTCCATCGCTTTCATCAGCAGTTGATACGCCTTGATGCCCGCGTCTTCCGGCGCGATGTAGTACGACGCATCGAAATACAGTGGATCCATTTCGTTGAGCTTCACGAATTCCAGAATCTCCATCACGTGCGCGGAGACCGGCTCGATCTTGTCCAGCTCTTCTTCGTTGAAGAGCACGTACTGATCTTTCTCGTATTCGTACCCCTTGACGATTTCCGACCGCTCCACCTGGCGATTGCACGTCGGGCAGAACAGCGGCTGCTTCACGCGCGAGTGGCATTCTTTGTGCAGTTGATTGAAGCTGATGCGCTCGCCACGCGCCGCGGCAAACAACCGCACGGGTATGGAGATCAATCCGAATGTAAGATGGCCTTTCCAGACCGTCGACGCCATGTGGCGAACTCCTTCGCTTGCAGAATCTCGAGACTGTGCCTTCCGCTTGAAAGGTTAGTGAGCCTCCGGGCAAGAAGCAAGATGAAATCACGCAAAAGCACTCAGAAAGGCAAGCCTGCTGGCCAGAAAGCCAGCCAGCTTGGGCACAGCTAAAGGTAGAATGCGCCAATGGCCAAACTGGAGGAATACCGCAAAAAGCGTAGTTTTGCGAAGACGCCTGAGCCATCCGGGCAAGAAGTCACCGTCCACGCCGACAACACTTTCGTCGTGCAAAAGCACGCCGCGCGACGTTTGCACTACGACTTTCGTCTGGCCATCAACGGGACGCTGAAGTCCTGGCCCGTGCCGAAAGGCCCAAGCATGAATCCGGCGGACAAGCGTCTTGCGGTGCAAACTGAGGATCATCCCCTCGACTACGCAGGCTTCGAAGGAAAAATCCCTGAAGGCAACTATGGCGCGGGCACGGTGATGGTCTGGGATCGCGGCACGTATGCGGTCGAGGGTAAAGGCTCCGCAATGGAGCAGCTCCAGCGCGGCGAAATCAAGTTCAGCCTCAACGGCGAAAAACTGCGCGGCAGCTTCGTGCTGGTCAAACTCAAGCACAGCGAAAAAGGCAACGAATGGCTGATGATCAAGCACAAAGACGCCGCTGCTGATCCTGCTTGGGACATCGACAAACATGACGGCTCTGTGCTTACCGGCCGCACGGTTGAAGAAATCAAGGAAGAGCAGCCACCCAAGCGCACCGCCAGCCCGATTCGCGTCAGCGAATTGCAAGGCGCGCGCAAAGGCTCCATGCCAACCCGACTCGATCCGATGCTCGCTACCCTCACCGAACGCCCTTTCTCCGATCCTAACTGGCTCTTCGAAATCAAATGGGACGGTGTTCGCGTGCTCTCCTGGATCAAAAACGGAAAGCTCTCCATGCGTTCCCGCAATGACATCGATATCACTGCTCGCTACCCGGAACTTGCCCCGCTGCCGCAATCTCTCGCAGCCACCCAAGCCATTCTCGACGGCGAGATCGTCGCTCTCGACGCCCGCGGCCACAGCGACTTCGGCCTCCTGCAGCAGCGCATGCACGTTCGCGCACCAGCGCCCGGCCTGGTCTCCAGCGTCCCCGCCATCTACTACCTTTTCGACATTCTCTATTGCGACGGCTACGACTTGCGCGACTCCCCGCTCCTCGAACGCAAGCAGCTCCTGCAACGATTGCTCAACGCCAACGAAAGTTTCCGCTACTCCGATCACCAGCTCGAACATGGCAAAGAGCTCTTCGACCTAGCCAGACAGCAAGGCCTCGAAGGCATCGTCGCCAAGCGCGCCGACAGCCGCTACGTCTCCGACCGCAGCACCGCCTGGGCCAAGCTCAAAGTCACGCAAACACTCGACGCCGTGATTGGCGGTTGGAGTGCCGCACGTACCCCGGGCATTCCGTTCGGCGCACTGCTACTTGGCTTGTATGAAGGCAAAACGCTGCGCTTCATCGGCCATGTTGGCAGCGGCTTTAATGGCGACAGCTACCGAGAAATTGCGGCGAAGCTCGGGGAAGTGGAAGGCGCGAAGTGCCCATTCGACCGTGAGCCGGAAACCAACGAAAAAGCCTTCTGGGCTTCGCCGAAGCTCGTAGCCCGCGTGAAATTCGGCGGCTGGACGCAGGAACACGCTCTGCGCCACCCTGTTTTTATTGGTATTCGCGAGGACATTCGCGCTGAAGACTGCAAGTGGGAGGCCGAAGCCGCCGCTGCTCCAACCGCCGACATCGTTCGCGCCCCCGCCGTCGTCGGCAAAGTCACCACCAAAAAGTCCGACATCGAAGCCGAACTTTTCAAAGGCCGCTCCGACACGTTGCTGATGGAACTCGACGGCAAGCGTCTTCGCTTTCCCAATCTCAACAAAGTCTATTTTCCCGAATCCGGCTATACCAAGCGCAATCTGCTTGCCTATTACTACCAAATCGCCGGCTACATTCTTCCCTTCCTTAAAGAGCGCCCGCTGGTTCTCCGCCGTTATCCCGACGGCGTCAAAGGCCAAGCCTTCTTCCAGAAAGATCTCGTCGAAGGTATCCCCGATTGGTTCCAAACGGTTCCCGTACCCTCCGACGAAAAAGGCAAGGACATTCACTACGCCACCGCCAACGATCTCCCTTCCCTGCTCTTTCTCACCGGCCTCGGCTGCATCGACCACAACCCGTGGTCCAGCCGCTACACCGACCTCGAGCATCCCGACTATTTTTTCTTCGACCTCGATCCTTCCGACGGCACCGAATTCTCCATCGGCGTCACCATCGCCCGCGCGCTGATCAAAAAACTCGACGAACTCCAACTCCAAGCCTTCCTCAAGACCTCCGGCGCCACCGGCATCCATATCTACATTCCCGTCGCGCCGCGTTACACCTACGAACAACTTCGCACCTTCGCCGAAATCGTCGCTCGCCTGGTCTCAGTTGAACACGCCAATCTGGTCACCAGCGAACGCATAGTCGCAAAGCGCCCCGCTGGCCGCATCCTCATCGACGTCCACCAAAACGCCATGGGCCGCCCGCTCGCCGCGCCCTACTCCATCCGCGCCTTCGCCAAAGCTCCCGCCTCCGCGCCGCTGCTCCCGCGCGAACTCCGCGACTCCCTGCTCCCCGAAACCCTCAACATCAAAAGCATCTTCGCCCGCCTCGAAAAACAAGGCGACCTCTGGGCCGGCTTCTTCTCCTCCCGCCAAACCCTCGAAACCGCTCTCGAACGCCTTAGTTCCATGCCTGGGGGCACACCCAAAAAGCAGCCCTTGAAAACTGGGTAGGGTATAATTGGCATCATGAGCACCCAATCGATCACCATTCCGATTGATCCGGAAACCGCGCGCGCCTACGATTCCGCGGCTCCAGAAGAGAAGCGCAAGATGCAGGCCTTGCTCAGCCTATGGCTACGCAGTCTCGCGACAGGCAGCTACCCCTCGCTCGAGCAAATCCTCGACGAGGCCGGGCGCACAGCACGAGCTCGCGGTCTAACTCAGGAAATCCTCGATTCGATACTAAAAGGGTCGTAGTTGCGTTGTGTGTTCGACACCAACGTTTTGGTAAGCGCGTTCCTTGTTCCCGACTCCAAGCCGCGGCGCGCTCTGGACTTGGTGCGCCGAACGGGCACAGTTTTGCTCTCGGCTGCCGCGCTGGTTGAGCTTCGTGAAGTGCTCGACCGGCCTCGAATCCTTCGATACACCCGCAACCCGCTCGTCGAACCTTTCTTGGCAGTATTGGCCCGGGACGCTATATGGGTCGACGTAACCGTAACGATTGCGGCCTGCCGGGATCCGAAAGACGACAAGTTCCTTGAGTTGGCTGTCGACGGCCGGGCATCGCACATCGTTACGGGCGATCTCGACCTTCTGGCATTGAATCCCTTTCGCGAAATCCGTATTCTTACCCCGCACGATTTCCTAGACGCAGAAATCTGAGTCGCAGAATCGAGACCCTATGCCGCAATATTTCCTGCTTAAGACCGAACCGACCGCTTATTCCTTCGCCGACTTGCAACGCGACAAACAAACCGTCTGGGACGGCGTACACAATCCCGTCGCCTTGCGCAATCTCGGCCAGATGAAACCCGGCGACTCGCTAGTCATCTACGAAACCGGCGAGCACAAAAGTGCCGTAGGCACTGCCACGGTGGTCTCCGTGGACAACGCCGATCCCAGGAATCCTCAAATGGAATTGCAAGCCGGCAAGCCGCTAGCCAAACCCGTCTCATTAGCCGAAATCAAAGCCAACAAACTCTTCGCCGATTCCCCGCTGGTCCGCCAAGGCCGCCTTTCCGTCGTGCCTCTCACGGCCACCCAGTACAAAGCCATCGCCGGCTAATTCGACTCACGGTACAAACGTTCCCGGCACCACGCGAAACCCACCGTCCCGCTTGGCATCGAACTTCAGCGCCGCGCGATCCACAATCCTTCCATCCTGAATCACCATCTCAATCTTCCGCGTATCGCTAATATTTTTGTCCGGCTGCCCAGCCACCACAATCAAAGTCGCCCGCAATCCCACTTGCAAACTCCCCCACTCTTTCTCCGCGTTCATAATCCGCGCCGCGTTGTACGTCGCGCTCTGAATCGCCTGCAGCGGCGTCAATCCCGCCCGCACCATCAACTCCAATTCATGATGCAAGCTCTCGCCCTGAAACACACCCGGATACGGCGCATCCGTTCCTGCCGCCAACAGCACCCCCGCATCCCAAAGCCGCTTGACGTTCTTGCTGGATTCCTCAAATTCCTCCAGCGCTGTGGCCGTAGCCTTCTTCTCGTCGTCGCTCTGCGGCTTTTTCGCGAACTCTTCGGTTTCGCTCAAAAACCACGATGGTTCCGTGTCCGCCAGAAACGGCTCACGCAGAAAACGAGTATCGGCAAATCGCGTCCGCGCAAAGGATTCGTGCACCACCAAAGTCGAAATATCGAACAACCCCTTGTCATGGAAAAACTGAATATCTTCATTCGACATTTTGCGCGTCGGCGCGTGCGCAAAACCTGCAATTCCGGTTGCCACCAAATCTGGCGATCCGTTGCGATCCCACTGATCCACCACGATCCGCAATCCCGCCTTCGCCGCCTCTTCCACCAACCGCCGCAACATGCGGTCAGACAAATTCGCATACGCCTTGATCAGATCCACTTTCGCCAATTTGTCCCGCTCGACGAACGCCGGAATCTGATACCGCGAAGCCAACGGATACGCCAAGTCCGGCCAAGCCGGATCGGCGGCATCAATCATCGCGCCCACGCAATAAATCCGCGGCGCGCGCAACCGCCCAGCCGCTTGCTCCTGCCGCAATTGCAGCACCCACGGCTGATAGTTCCCCGTGTCCAGCACGGTGGTCACCCCGGCGTACAACATCGCATTGAAGTAGCGCTGATAGCCCAACAGATCGACGCCAATGCCATCCCAAGCGCCTTGCAAGTGCACATGCAAATCCGCCAACCCCGGCAGCACGGTTTTTCCCGCGCCGGCAATCACCTGCGCATCCGCCGGCACTTTGGCCTCGCGCGACGGTCCCGCGTACTCAATCGAATTTCCGCGCAGCACGATCGTCGCGTCCTCGATCGCCGCGCCTCCCCGCCCATCGATCAGGCGCGCGTGTAGGATCGCAATCGGCCGCTCTTCCGCAGCTCCGATCGCCCCCACGAAAAACGCCAGGCTCGCGAGCACCGCCACAAAATACGTTTTGCGCATTACTTCCTCCGAGAAAAACATCCTGTAAAATGAATGCAGCCGCGCGAGTGTATGCGCCTCCTTCCGTCCGGTCAATCGCACAGCAACCCACCGCCTTCCCAAGGTCTTTCTGCCCGCCATCAACCCGCCCGGCCCGATACCTACCCGTAGGTACTATTTCCACAAAACCGCGCCACCAGCTATCTTCTTGAGGTAGAATTCCGGCTAAGGAAGCAGTAGTTAGGCCCTGTCCCCGGCATGCCCCGAAATCGAATCTCTTGGGAGTCGATGGGCCGCACCAGTCCAACCCGGCGGGACCTGCAATGCAGCTTGCGCTTCTGCGCAGCCGCTCTCGTTTTGTCTTCCCTCGGTGCATGCGTCGTTTGTGCGCAAGATGTCGCCGAAGCCGCGCGTCAGGAAAAAGCCCGCAAAGCCCCGGCCGTTCGGCAAAAATCTCACAAGCACGTTTACAACAACGACGACCTCAAACGCGCAAAGATTTTGACGCCGGAACAGCAGGCTCGCGTTGCAGCCCGCAAAAAAGATTCCGCCGCACCATCGCCGAACCAGCCCGCGCCAGCGCTCGATGCAACCAACTCCAATCCCAACGCCGTTCCTGCAGAATCGCTCGGAGCAGTCGCCCGCCGTTACCGCCGCGAGAAAGCCGCCCGCGAATCCGAACAAGCGCTGAAAGTTCCGCCGCGTTCCGGCTTCCCGATGAATTTGTCGCAGCCCGCTCTTGCCGCTCCCGCGATCATCCCAGCGCCACCAGGACGACGCGACCCCTTCTCGCGCCCCTCGCACATTCAACCGCGTCCGCCGGCAACATCTCCACACACTTTCATCTCCGCGCCCTCGAGACCAACCTCCGTTGTCCTACCGAAAAACTCTGCGCCGATTCCACCGCCTCCTCTCCGCAAACTGCCGGCGCTCGCGCTTCCGGTTAACCCCACTCCGTCAGCCGCGATTCCTCGGCCAGCTCCCGCCGTCCCTCGCGCTTTTGCTGCGCCGAAGGTTCTGGCCCCGGTCGACGTTCGCGCCAATGTCACCATCCAACCCGGTGACTCGCTCTGGAAACTCGCGCGCAAACATCTAGGCCAAGGCTCCCGTTGGCCCGACTTTCTCGCCGTCAACGCAAGCCTAGTCGATCCCGCCCGCATCCAACCCGGCGCCACCCTGCTCTTGCCCCATACCGCCAACGCAGCGCCCCATGCCTCCGCTCCTGGCGTCGGCTCGCCGCTCAGAGTCTCCGTTCAAAAGGGCGATTCGCTTTGGAAACTCGCCCGCCACCATCTTGGCCACGGCGCCTACTGGCCGTGTCTCGCCCAAGCCAATCCGTTCCTGCAAAACGCGGATCATATTTATCCCACCCAATCCCTGGTAATCCCTGCCGCCTGCCAGCTCGCACCCTAGCCGCAAGCCAGCCCCTTAGGCGCGCGGATGACTTTTCGGTCGCTGGGCACCACGATCCGTCCGTCGTAGGGGCACGATACTTCGTGCCCTCTTTCGCTCCGCCCTTGAACCGATCTTGACGTCATCGAGCCACTCGGCCGTGGCCCTCCGCCTGGCCCCGCGTGCACCCCGGCCCCATTTTGTGTATCTTGTCCGGACACCTTCCGACCGGCATGGCCCGGTCGATGCGAGGAGTTTCTTTCGTGACCAGAATTCTACTGGCGCTGCTGTTCGCAATTGCCTTGTGCTCTTCCCGCGCGTCCGCGCAGGCCGGCCCCGTCGAAGGCTCCAAGGAATGGCAGGTGTGGACCGGTGGCGGCCACGGCATCAACGGCAGCCAGCAGCACGATGGCATTTTCAATTTTGGTGGACGCTTCGGTATCGTTCTGACCAAGCCGCACGGTCCGGGCTTTCTCAGCGGCCGTCTCGAATATGCCGTCGATGTCGTTCCCGTTTTCCTGGTCACCCAGAAAACCGGCACCGCTTACGGCTTCGGCATCAATCCTTTTGCTTTCAAATGGGCGCTGGCCAAACCCAAAACCGTAATTCCCTATTTCGAAATCGGCGGCGGCACGCTCTTCACCAACGTGAAAGTTCCCGAGAACACATCGCGCGTCAATTTCACCACCGGCGGCGCGTTCGGCCTGCACATTCCCCGCGACAAATTCACCATCAGCGCCGAAGTTCGCTTCATGCACATCTCCAACGGCAGCATCGCCAACCTCAACCCGGGCATCAACACCATTCAGTTCCGCCTCGGCTTCGGCCTCTTCACCCAACCCAAGTAACCCTTGACTCCGTGCTGGCGTCTAATCGATGTGCGGGCAAGCACTAGAAGCAGACCTGAGGTGTACAATGCGGAAAATGACTTGGCTCATCATCGCAATCGCCATTGTGGCGGTGCTCGCTTTTTTCTATCGCAGTGCCAAAGCCACGGGCCCGGCTCCCGAAACCGGAACCGCGGCGCCGGACTTCACGCTTAATTCGCAGGAAGGCAAACCCGTCAGCCTGCGCGACTTCAAGGGCAAGTGGGTGGTCCTCTATTTCTATCCTAAGGATTTCACCAGCGGCTGCACCCTGGAAGCTCACAACTTCCAGCGCGATCTCGCGCAGTACGAACAGAAAAATGCCGTCATTCTCGGCGTGAGCATGCAGGACGAAGACTCGCACCAGAAGTTCTGCGCCAAGGAAGGTCTCAGCTTCAAGCTGCTGGCGGACACCAAGTCCGAAGTCTCCGCTCAATACGGCTCGGTGATGAACTTGGGCGTCGCCAAGCTCTCCGCCCGCCACACCTTCCTTATCGATCCGAACGGCACGATCCGCAAAGTCTATCTCGACGTAAAACCGCCCGAGCACAGCGCGGAAATCCTCGCGGCGCTAACCGAAGTGCAGCGAGCGTCTTCGTCGAAATAGTCCGTCTCGTTCGCTAGTGCCAGCGGTTCACGTCGTAGCCGAAATCGACCAAGCCGTCCCGGTAATCGATCTTCAGGTCCATCATCCGCAGCATCGCAAATCCCAGTATTCCGCCGACTTCCGTCCCGGTTCCGTTGCTGATTCCGGTAGTCTCGAAGGCGATCATGTCCCGCGCCTTTTGCCGGTAATGCGAAAACGTCAGCGTCAAATCATCCGCCGTGAACACGTCCTTGACCTCGCCGTTAAGCCCCTTCACGTGGAAGTTCGCGTCCGTATGCACCTTGGTCGCTTCGCGCGCCGCTGCGGGCGAAATGGTATTGCTGAATGCTCCGGTATCGATCAGAAACAGCTTCTGCGGCAATTCATTCACTCGCGTCGGAATCAACAACTGGTGGCCAAACCGAAATATCGGTGTGTATCCCTTCATCTCCGGCGCAATGTAACGGTCGTGAAAATGCTCCGAACCCGGAAATTTTGCCTGCAATTCCAGCCGGTCGGGCGCAGCTGGCGGCTCCTCCGGCAGTGGGCTCAACCGGAACTTGTAATTTGGGAGGTCGATGTCCACCAGAAAGTGCGAAAACACATCCGCGCCAATCAGCCCGTCGCCTTCCGCAACCGACCGCCGATCGATCACTTCCACGTGACATCCTTGAAACTCGATGTCCCCCACCTTGATCGAGTCGGCGATTCCGATGTATCCCCCTACCGGCCCTTTATCGCCAATCCCATGGAAGTCCGACTCCACCAGGCGCTTGACTCCAGCCTTTTCGGCCACTCGCTTATCAACCAGGATTCCGCTGGCTCCTGTATCTAGCAATAGCGTGGAACCTGATCCGTTCAATTGCACTTTCAATCCAACTCCGCGCAAATGGTTCGAGTCTTTCAGCAGCAGTTCCAGCTTCATGTCCGCCGTTTTCGCGGTGCTCACCAGGCGGCAGCCTCTCCGCCCCTGCCCGTCCGCCTCTTGCATCGACGCCAACGCGGTTTCCATGTGTTCGCGTTCATCGTCGCTATCGTTGTTCTCGCCTTCCAAATAACCTTTCAGCGCCTTTAGCCGCTCCTTGAATCCCAGCGTCCCCAACCATCTCCTGCGAATCTCCGGATCGTCCGCATCCAGTTGGTGCGCGATATCGATCTGTATTTTCGCGTGGAAATAATACGAAGACGCAAAATACACCCGCGCCAATCCATAATTCGCACGCGCTTCCTTGGCGTTGCGCTGCACGATCGGCGCAAACTCATGCTCCGCGTCGATCAATCTGCCCTGCCGGAAATATACTTCGCCCAGCGCAATGTGCGCCGCAACCGAATTGCCATCCGCATCGATAGCCTGCTTCGCCGCAGCATTCGCTTCGTTGACCTTCTTCTGCTTCAGGTAAACGCGAGCCAGCCCCGCATAAGCCGTCGCCGATTTGGGCTCCTTGGTCAGAATCTCCTGATATTTCTCAATTGCCGCGTCGAAATCGCCTTCACGATAAAGCTGTTGCGCTTCCAAAAGAGGCGAGGTCTCAGTCACAGAATGCGGCTTCGCTGCCGCGTCGGCCGGTACGGGTAGTGTTGCGGTCGGAGGCGCGGCCGGGCTGGCTTGCTGCCCGGGCATCCGCGAGGCGCAACACAAGAAAAACGGAAGCAACGCAAGGAGTCGAGAAAGGGAGAGTCTCATGGGCTTTGTGGAATCAGCACGAAAAATCCCGCGCTGCCCTCATGGCACCATTTTTGTCCGCAAATTCCTACTCTGTCAATTACCGCCGACCAATCGATTACTTCTACGGTTCGTCGTCGCCACCCGCGTCCTCCGCCGGTGCTTCCTTCGGCGGCTCTTTCGGATCGATCGGGGCCAGTCCGGCCTTCTTCAGATCCGCATTTAGCTCGACTATCTCGTAGTCCCGATAATGCTGCCATTGCGCAAGGCAGCGAGTCAGTTCATTCCCTAATTCTTTGAACGCGGCGTCGGCCTGTGTCGTTGGCACGGCGTCGGCGCTGTCTGCAACCGCGAGCATCGCGCCAAAATGCTGGTTCAGCGTCGACAAGTTTTCTCGCTGCTTCGAGCCGGGTGGCACGCCGGCAAATCCCGGTACCGGCGCTCCTTCCAATTCCGCCAGAACTTTGTCGAGCGCCGCGATCTTCTCGCCAACCGCGGACTTCCCCGCTTTCTCCGTGCGTTCCTTCATCTGCGCCCGAACGGATCGGACGCGCGAAAGCAACTCGTAGCTCTCGTTCATTCCGGACACGCTGGCAGACTCCATCACGAATTGCTTGTGCAGATCCGCCAAGGAACTCTTGATCCGCGGATCCATCTTCACCGTCAGTGGCTGCGTGTGCGTCTTGCCGTCTACGGTCAACTTCACGGTATATGCGCCCGGCATCGCGAACGCTCCCAGCGGATACCGCGGCGTGTTGTGCACGATGGCGGAGATCGGATATTCGTGCGTCAGTGATTCCGGTTGCGGATTGCGCACATCCCAGACAAACCGGTGCATCCCTGCTTCGCCCGAAAGGATCTGTTCGTGGCGCACCCAGTACATCGGAATCGGATTCTCCGTGGCGATCTTGGTCATATCCAGCGGCTTGTCCGTGCTTGCGTATTTGCGGACCAGGTGATTGTTCGCGTCGAGAATCTCGATCGTCACCGGACCGCTCGCTGCGCTCGCCAGGTAATAGTCGATGATCGCGCCGTCCGGCGGATTCTTTCCCGCGGGCTCTTCTGGAGGCAACGGTGTATCCGTCGCCCGGTTCCATCGGAAGCGCACTGCCGTTTGCGGCGCAAACAAGTGCACCTTCGCCGCCGCCACCTCCGCGCTCATCTGCCGCAGCGGCGTGATATCGTCCAAAATCCAGAACGATCGCCCATGCGTCCCCACCACCAAATCATCGCCATGAATCGCCAAATCACGCATCGAAGTGTGCGGCAAATTCAGTTGCAGCGGCTGCCAGTTCTCGCCGTCGTCAAACGAAACGTACACCGCGCCTTCCGTCCCCGCGAAAAGCAATCCCTTCCGCACTGCATCTTCTCTCACCACATTGCTGGCTCCGCCGGCCGGAATTCCTTTGGTAATCTCCGTCCACGTCTTCCCGAAATCCCGCGTCCGATAAATGTGCGCGCGCAAATCGTCCAACCGGAACGAATTAATCGCCGCGTACGCCGTCCCCGCGTCAAAGTGGCTGGCCTCGAGGATCGACACTTTGCTCCATGGCACCAACTGCGGCGGCGTAACATCGGTCCACGTTTTCCCGCCGTCTCGCGTCAACTGAATCAATCCGTCGTCGGTGCCCGCCCAGATCGTGCCCTCTTCCTTGAAAGACGGCGCCACCGCATAAATCACGCCGCGATGCTTGCCCTTCTCTGGATCGTACGCGGCAAACACGCCCAGATTTTTCGGCAAGTCGTAACTCTTCCGGGTCAAATCCGGGCTGATCGCTTCCCAGCTATTTCCCGCATCCGTCGTCTTGAACAACACGTTCGTTCCGAAATACAACGCGTGCGGATTCAGCGGCGAGAACACCACCGGCAGCGTCCGCGTGTAGCGGTACTGCCCGGTGCGAAACGGTTCCGGCGTCACCTGCGCCACTTCGAAAATATCCTGCTTCGTGCGTGTCAGCCACGAACCGTACAAAACATTCGAGTCCAGCGGGTCCACCGCGATGTATCCATACTCGAACACGCCCACGACATGCCAATCGTGAAATGTGATCTCTCCCGTATCGCTCCGGCTCGCCGTTCCCGCCGAACCGCTCTCCTGCTGCGACCCGTACACCCAATACGGAAAGCGATTGTCCGTGGTCACGTGATAGAACTGCCCAGTCGGCTGGTTGTACCAACTGCTCCAGGTCTCTCCGCCGTTCACGCTGATGGCCGCCCCTGGTCCGCCGAAAGCGCGATGATCTGTGGATGCTCTGCGCTGATCCAAATTCGCTGGTAGTCGTCTCCGCCCGGCGCGCCCTTAAATCCCACAAATGTTTTTCCGCCGTCCGTCGATTTCCACGTCGTCGTATTCGCAATGTAAATCGTTTCCGGATTGTCCGGCGCCGCGGCAATGCCCATCGCTCCCGGTCCGCGCCCGCCGATGCGCTTATCGTCATTCACCCGCGTCCACGATTCGCCCGCATCTTCCGAGCGATACACTCCCGCGTTCTTCTTCGCTTCCACCGTCGCGTAGATCAGATTTGCCTTGCTCGGCGCGACGGCAATTCCGATGCGCCCCAGCCCCTCCTCCGCCCCCGGCAATCCCTTCGTCAGCGGTGTCCACTTCGTTCCGCCATCCGTCGACTTGAACAGGCCACCTCCTGCGGTCAGAAAGGATTCGCCGTTGCGTACTTCCCAGGGCGCCACGCGCGCCGCCCACAGCACCGCATAAATCGTCTGCGCATTCGCGGGATCGAACGCCAAATCCGCGGCGCCGGTGTTTTCGTCCTTATATAGAACTTTTTCAAACGTCTCCCCGCCATTCAGCGAACGAAAAACGCCGCGCTCGGTGTTCGGTCCATACGGGTGGCCTTCCACTGCCACGAAAAGGCGGTTGGCATCCTTCGGATCGACCAGGATCGAGGTGATTTGCTGGCCATCGCGTAACCCCAGGTGCGTCCAGGTCTTGCCGGCATCCCCGGACTTGTACATCCCGTCGCCGGTCGCCAAGTCTGGGCGTTGAAGACCTTCGCCGCTTCCGACATAAATAATATTCGGATCGGAAGGGGCTACGGCCAGCGCGCCGACTGAGCCGCTGGGCTGGTCATCGAAAATCGGATTCCAGGTACGGCCGAAATCGGTGGTCTTCCAGACGCCGCCGTTGACTGCGGCCATGTAAAAGACGTTTGGCTGGCCCGGTACGCCGGAGATGGCGACGGTGCGGCCGCCGCGGAATGGACCAATGCAGCGCCAGCGCATCTCGGAGAAGAGTTCGGGTTTCAGGGTTTGTACTTGCAAACCCTGACTGAACAACGAATTGTGCTGCTGAGCGTTGGCTCTGGGCGCCGCGCTGACCGCCACGAGGACCGCCAGAATTGTCGCCAAGAGAACTGCGAGCCGATGTTCGCGATTCGCCATTGGATGCCTCCCAGGAAACGGGAGAGCATAGCAAGGAAGGAGGCGGAGAAGGGAGAGGAAGTAGAGGAACAAGGAAGCGTCGGCAGCCCGGGTCTGCGCACGGGCGCAAGTGGTGCGGACGGAGGAGCGTCTGGGTGCTTAGCACCGGGCCCCCTCCCCCCTGTTTTCTGTAAGTGTTGCGTCTAAAGGGGTTACGGACACAGATCTTGTAAGTGTTGCATATAAAGGACTTGTGGGCGGACAACTTCGGCTGATTTCGGTTGGTTGTCGAGTGAGGGTTTGCAAGTACAAACCCTGAAACCCGACGCGTAGGTCGTCCACAAGTGTTGATTCTAAAGAAGATAGTGGCCGAGTGGCTGGTGGCAAGCAAGAATTGGAGAAACGCTCTTGAGGCCATCCCCGGTGTTTTTGCAAAGAGCGCGCAAGCGATTGAAAAAGAAGGGGATGAGCTTCGCTCTTTTGCACAAGAGTGTACTCTTCGCAGGTCCCTTCGAGACTCAGGGCAAGCAAGGCAAGAAAGAGTGAGGAGTTAGAGATGACGGGTGCGGGAGTTAAGAGGACAGCCGAGCGGCGAGACATAAGAGAGCGGTACGGACGCGATCCACACTCGCAAGTATGGACACATTATACCATATCTTTAGTATTTGTCAAATGGTATCTGGTAAGCCGATTGCTTTCTGGGAGATAGAGGGCGGCGGAAGAAGTGGTTACGTTGCAACGGAGGCGAAAGTGAGAATTGCGTCAAGGTGAGAAGATAAAAAATCCCGCGGAACAAATCGTGCCGCCGCGGGAGGAAGAGTTACAGGGCGCGCGGCGTGATGTCAGCGTGAGACCAATCGGAGGGAGCCAGACTGTGGGCCGACGACGAGAGTCTACGTTCGGGAATGGAATCGGGCGGATAGCGGTATAGCTATGGGAATGGCATTCTGCGCAGGACCCCAGGCACCGGAATTGGCAAGATGCCAGCTACGTCGTAGACGCCATCTTTGTCACCTTTGTCGTCACCTTTGTCATCCTGGTCAAAGTGGCCCAAACGAGGCGCTCCGTTGTAGACGCCGCCCTTTGGGGCGGCCCGGCAGGATGCACCCGCTGCAATAAAAGCGCACAACCATCTGGTAGATCACGGGTTAGACAGGGCGGCAGGCTGCGGGTTGAGGGACAGGACCCGGGTTACCCTTACGATGACGAGGGTTGCAAGTAGCAAGTACTAAAGCTGTGCCGAAATGGGATGTGATAGGCTTGGGCCGAATCGGGTGGGTCTTTGTTGGGGTGTTCAGAAGTTGAAGTCCGTGCCGTGGCGGGCGGCATGTTCAGGTATACCTCAGGCCAGAACGATTCACTGAAAACACAATCTAATCTGCAGCTTGGGCGGACAATGAAAAACATGACTCTATCTGTAGCAGTGCGTACGGCTGCGCTGTTCGCTGTGGGCATGTCGATGCTGGTGGGAACAAATGCCATCGCGCAAACCATCACAGACGGCATAAAGGCACCGCAGTCACCTGTCGTGTCCGCCCGCATCACCGAAGGCATCAACGACCACCAACTCGTTCAGTTGAAGGGGAACGTGCATCCACTGGCATTGCCGGAGTTTGATCAAGGGATCGCTCCGGCAGACCTGCCGATGCAGAGGATGTTGATGGTCTTGAGGCGCAGCCCGGAACAGCAAGCAGCGCTGGACCAGACCATGTCCGACCTGTACAACACCGGCTCGCCCAGCTTCCATAAATGGCTAACGCCGGAAGACTTCGGACGACAGTTCGGACCGGCGGACGCGGATATCCAAGCGGTCTCGGCGTGGCTGACTTCGCACGGCTTCCAAGTAACAAAGGTTGCTAAGGGGAAGGTAACGATTGAGTTTTCTGGAACAGCGGGGCAAGTGCAGGAAGCGTTCCACACGGAGATCCACAAATATCTGGTAAACGACAAAGAGCACTGGGCGAATGCATCGGATCCGCAGGTGCCGACAGCGCTCATGCCGGTCGTGCGTGGACTCGCTTCGTTAAACAGCTTTCGCCCAAAACCGATGCATCGTGTACTGGGAGGTGGACTGAGATCCTTCAAGGCGGCCGCGAAGAATGGCGTCACTCCAGAGCTAAACACTTCGAGCGGAAATTTTGATATCGGGCCGGCAGATTTTGCAACGATCTATAACGTGGCCCCCCTGTACACGGCGACGCCAACAGCTATCGACGGCTCGGGAACCAGCATTGCGGTGATCGGTGTTTCCAATATCAATGTGCAGGATGTACGGGACTTTCGGACTTTCTTCGGACTGCCGGCAAATGATCCGCAGGTGGTAATTGATGGAGCGGATCCCGGAGAAACGCAGGACGATGGGGAAATCGAGGCGCTACTCGACGTCGAGTATGCAGGCGGCATCGCAAAGGGTGCGAAGATCCACTTTGTGATCGCGGCGGATACAAATGATGTGTCGGGCCTGTTATTGGCCGTAATCAACGTGATTGACAACAATTCCGATCCGGTAATGAATCTAAGTTTTGGGAATTGCGAGCTGGGACTGTTGACCAGCGGCAACCAGTTGTTTAATCAGCTCTGGGAGCAGTCCGCTGCGCAAGGAATCACCGTGACTGTCTCGACGGGCGACAATGGCTCGGCGGGATGCGAAGACTTCAACGCCGCTGCGCCTCACACAGCGACGACTGGCTTGCAGGTGAGCGGTTTTGCCTCGACGCCATTCAACGTGGCCGTCGGCGGCACAGACTTCAATGACGTTGGTGCGCAGGCAACTTTCTTCAACGCGACCAATGACCCGACAACGAAAGCATCGGCAAAAGGTTACATTCCGGAGACAACTTGGAATGAGTCGTGCACAAACGCATTCTTCGGCGCCAACGCGGAGACCAATTGCAATGCCACTGCGAACGCAAAGGCGATAGTCACGGTAGGCGGGAGCGGCGGAAAGAGCCATTGCACGGTTGTAACTGCCGGAGCGTGCTCTGGGGGCTACGCCAAGCCGACGTTTCAGTTGTTGAGCGGGTTGACGGGCATGCCTGCGGACGGGAAGCGGGACATTCCTGATGTCTCCCTATTTGCAAGCTCGGGATTCAACAAGAGCGCGTACGCGATCTGCCTGAACGCCTCTTGCCAGACAGGATCGTTCCTGCCGATCGGAGGGACTTCGGCGGCAGCGCCAGCGTTTGCCGGAATCATGGCCCTCGTGAACCAAAGCGAGTCGCTGGCCGGACGGAGCGGACGGCAAGGAAATGCCAACAACGTTCTGTATCAACTGGCGAAGCTGCAATTTACCGCGGGTACGGCTTGCAATTCCATAGCTAGCCCGCTGCCAGCGGCGGCATGCGTGTTCAACGATGTCACGAACGGCACCATCGCGATGCCGTGCACCAAGAATTCGACAGATTGCGCACCAACCACAGGCGCTGATACCCGGGGAGTTTTAACGGGGTTCTCGACGACCACAGGCTACGATTTGGCTACTGGCTTGGGCTCTATGAACGTCAAGAATTTGGTGAACAACTGGGGATTGGGATTTGCTGCGCTGAAACCAACGACAACCATGCTCACGATCGCACCAACCACGGGGATCACGCACGGGCAGAGCGTAACGGTGAATATTACGGTCGCGCCGGGAAGCGGAACGGTCAAGCCCACGGGCGACGTTTCGCTGGTCTCCACGGCGACGACCGGAGAGGGCGTGGACGGCTTTACACTGGACGCGAATGGAGCAGTGGTTAACCAGCCTGAAAACCAGCTAACCGGGGGAACGTACACCGTTACGGCGGGTTATGCAGGAGACGGTACATTCGCTCCGAGCATTTCAAATCCCGTGACAGTCACGGTAACGCCGCAGGCGAGCGCGACGTCCCTAAGCTTCCTGGACCCGATTAGTGGCACTGCGCTGATACCTTCTGGCACTTATCCGCAGACCACCGTTCTCCGGGCAGACGTCTCCGATTTGGCGGCCACCGGCAACTTTATTGCCACCGGTACCGTGAAATTCGTGGACAACGGTGTAACCACGCTGGCGGCTAGCGTAAAGATTAGCCAGGAGAGCGCGGCGCTTACGCTGCCACCCGTAATCTTGAACGCAGGACCGCATTCGGTCATCGCCCAATACAGCGGCGATCCGAGCTTCAATCCGAGCATTTCGTCACCGCCTGGGGTTTTCACAATCACTCCGGCGACGACAACTACAACAGCCACCGGGCCGACAACCGCCAACACCGGACAAAATGTGACGCTTAACGCTACGGTACAGACCACGGCGCTCGCACCAGGAGTGGCGCCAACGGGAACAATCACTTTCAAGAATGGCGCTGCGACCATTGGCGCTCCCGTGCAAGTGACCGGGACCGCCGGAAGCGCGACCGCGGCATCGGCGACCGCCAGCCTCCCTACGACGTTCGGCGCCGCTGGCGTCCAGACCATCACTGCGGTGTATAGCGGCAGCGTGGATGGTAACTACGCGGCCTCAACTTCAGCTGGAATTACGGTGACGGTGAGCGCTCCGGCGCCAGGAAGCTTCACGGTTTCGGTGCAGGCGACGCCGGTGGCGATTCCGGCGACGGCGGGAGCCA
>Ga0137403_10000794_pt1 | contig 40613 bp, 38 predicted proteins | sample CZOMad2_1_16fung_FD_122057 | JGI IMG/M metagenome (GOLD analysis project Ga0137403, IMG submission 122057) | Vadose zone soil fungal communities from Angelo Coast Range Reserve, California, USA - CZOMad2_1_16fungal (Hybrid Assembly) | ecosystem: Environmental > Terrestrial > Soil > Vadose zone...
CGCTCGATGCTGAACTTCACCGCCGCCGCGTCGAAGGGCTCGCCGTTGTGGAACTTCACGTTGCGCTTGAGCTTGAACTGCCAGGTGGTGTCGTTGACCGTCCGCCACGATTCGGCCAGGTTGCCTTCGAGCTGGAGCGTCTTGGTATTGCGCCGCAGGAGCGTGTCGAAGATCTGGCGATCCGGCTCGTGCGCGTTCTTGTCGCAGTGCATGTGCCAATCGAGGGTGGCCGCCTCGCCGGACTGGATGACCACCACCGGCTTCGGCTGCGCGTACGCCGGCCGGGCGAGGGGAGCGAGGCACAGCAGGAGCGCGGCCATCGGTATCGCGCGCATGACGAATCGTCGGGTCATCGTGAGCCTCCTTGGCGTGGTTGTCTCGCTGTCATCAGAGCTGGTCCAGACTGCGACGCACGTGGAGATACGGATCGAAGGCGTCGCGGAGCGTGTCGCCGACGAGGTTGATGGCCATGACCGTCATGAAGAGCGCCGCGCCGGGGAACAGGGCCAGCCAGTAGCGCGTGTCGACGTACTGCCGGCCCTCGGCCAGCATGCCGCCCCAGGAGGGGATGGCCACGGGCACGCCGAGCCCGAGGAAGGAGAGCCCGGCCTCGGTGAGGATGGCGCCGGCGATGCCGAAGGTGGCGACCACCATGAGCGAAGCGCTCACATTGGGCAGGATGTGGCGGAGCACGATGTGGGGGACGGTCAGCCCGAGCGAGCGGGCGGCTTCCACGAAGGGTCGCTCGCGCACGGCCAGCGTCTCCGCGCGCACCACGCGGGCGTAGGCGGCCCAGTTGGCGAATCCCACCACGAGGATGAGATTGCGGATGCTCGGTCCGAGGATGCCGATCACCGTGATGGCGAGGAGGATGAACGGAAAAGCGAGCTGCATGTCGGCCAGCCGCATGACGGCGTGGTCGGACGCGCCGCCCCGCACGCCGGCGAGGAGGCCGAGCGCGGTGCCGATGATGCCCGCGATGAGCACCGCCGCGAACCCGATGAGGCTCGACGTTCGCGCGCCGTAGATGAGCCGGCTCAGGATGTCGCGGCCGAGTTGGTCGGTGCCGAGGACGGCGAGCGTGCCGTCGGCCGCCCGGGAGAAGGGAGGCGTGAACCGGGCGAGGAGCCGCTGCTCGGTGGGATCGATGGGGGCCAGCAGCTGAGGCGCCGCCGCGCAGATCCCGATGACCACGAGGATCGCTGCGCCCACGCGCGCGCCGCCGGAAGTCCGCAGCATGCCCAGGGATCGCGATGAGCGTTCAGGCAAGCCGGATCCGCGGATCGAGGGCGACATAGACCACGTCGATCAGGATATTCAGGAGCAGGACGGCCGCGCCCACGGTGAGAACCACCGCCTCGATCAGGGGCACGTCCTTGTTGATCACGGCTTCGACGGCGAGCCGTCCGATGCCCGGGTAGGCGAACACCGCCTCCGTGATGACCGCGCCGCCGAGGAGGTTGCCCAGCTCGAGGCCCAGCGCGGTCACGATGGGGATGGCGCAGTTGCGGAGGGCGTGGCGCAGCACCACCGCCCACTCGCCCACTCCCTTCGCGCGCGCGGTTCTCAAGAAGTCCTGGTGGAGCACGTCGAGCATGCTCGATCGCGTGATTCGGGCCGTGCGCGCCATGGCCCAGACTCCGAGCGTGACCGCGGGCAGGACGATGGCCATCGGGCTATCGCCGCCGAGGACGGGAAACCACCGCAGGTGGACAGCGAAGACGAGGATCAGGAGGATCCCGAGCCAGAAGGTGGGCATGCACTGACCGGCCAGCGCGAACATCATGCCGCCCGTATCCAGGATGGACTTGCGCCGCAATGCTGAGAGGAGCCCGAGCGGGAGGGCGAGGACCAGGGCCAGGATCATCGCGGCCGCGGTGAGCGTGAGGGTCGCGGGCAGGCGCGCCAGCACGAGCGGGAGGGTCGGCTGCTGATGACGCAACGAGCGGCCGAAGTCGCCGTGGGCCGCCCGCCAGAGGAAGAGCCCGTACTGCTCGGGGAGCGGGCGATCGAACCCGAGAGCCGAGCGCAGGAGCTGGTAGTCCTCCTTGGTGCCTTCGGGGCTCATGTAGAGAGCGGCGGGATCGCCCGAGAGGTGCACGACCACGAACACGATCCCCGAGATGCCGAGGAGAACGAGCAACGTCCACGCGAGCCGCTTGCAGAGATACGCGATCACATCTGACTCCTGACTCTGATGCGGGACCGTCCACGTGCTCGGCCGTCGTGGGCACCGGCCGTGTCACGGGGTCCGAGGCAGGTCCGGGATCGAGCAAGATCGATGCGGCATTATACGGGATCTCGTCGATCTCCGCGGGGCGGGCGGAGGTGCGAACACTCAGGTGCTAAAATCGCTCCGCGCCAAGACTTGAGCGACCCCAACCGGAAGGGATCCGACATGCGTTTCTCCATCTGCGTGATGGCCGACGTCGAGGCCGACGAGCTGATCGAGCGGATCCGCGAGCTCGAGCGGGGCGGCCTGCGGGAGCTGATGTTTGCCACCGGGGTGGACGAGGAGTGGCGCTTCAGCGAAGAGTTCGCCCGAATAGCAAAGGAGATTCCATGGCCAAGATCGATGTGATCCTGGAACGCCCTCCGATTGATTTCAGGTCATCAGGCGGAGGGGGCGGCGAAGGGGATGGGCCAAATGATCAGACGCCGGTCAAACCGAGTCATCCTGCCGAGGTCGGTACTGGTCTGGCGCTCGTGCGGGGGCCCGGGGGCGAAATGCGCAAGGAGATCCTGGCCAATATCACCCATGGGGATCTACTCGCCTGGGGGCGGGCGGAAAACGCAACCGAGGTGAAATGGGTGACGCCACGGCTCGCGAGCGAGCAACAGGTGAGATCCGAGTCCGCCCGAGACTCCTCTCCGCCAGAGCGCTGCGTTGAGACGTGCGTCACTCCCGGCAAGCTGTGCAATCGTGAGACCGGCATCTGCTCATGAGTATCGCGGCCAAGTCCGGCGTGGTCGTCGTGGTGTTTGCGATCCTCATGGGCGTCGCGGTCATATGGTCGTTCCATTGGATCTCGGCCCAAGGCGGTACGCGAGAGGATTTCGTCAAGACCGCTGGTCTGTGGGTCGGTATCATCACCGCCGCACTGACCGCCACTTTCGGATTGCTCTCGGCGTATTTCCAGTCGCAATGGGCCAAGGAGTTGGAGAAGACCAAGCTTGGCTTCAACACAACCCTGGCCACCACACAATCGAATCTCAGCATTGAAGTCGAGAAGGTACGGGGACAGCTCAACCGAACGCTCGAATTCGCCAAGGGCCGCTACGCGGCTGAACGCAAGGCTTATGATGAGCTCCTCGCGGTGGCCTATTCCTACTACTACACGCTGGCCGCGCTGGAAAGTCATCGCTGGAACAGTGACCAGGTCAGCAAAGCGGACGACGCCATGGTGAGCTCGTGTCGCTATCTTGCCGCCGTTGACTCCGGAGACCGGAAGGTCTGGGTATTATTCTGGCAAGCGGCCAGAGCAGTTGAAGAAGAGGCGAGCAAGTTGCGCGGCTTGAGCAAGGAAGAGCCCGGTAGCGGGATCGGTAAGCAGCGCCACCAGTTGTGGGAAAAGCATGTGGCCGGATTGGGTAAGGCGCTGACGGACTTCGTCGAGGCCGCCGCGCGGAGGCATCGCCGCCTGGACGATGCGATATCGGAGATTGGATCGCCCGCGGGCCGGCGAGGCTGAGGCGGTCGAGGCGTTTCCGTTCAGCCGGCTCCGAGCGCGCGGTAGCGTGCCGGGGTGACGCCGTAGGCGCACTTGAACATTCGTGAGAAACGTCATGGGCCTGCTCCTGGCCCCATCAGTGATCCCGATCGTGCTCTAGCGATCAGGCGCAGTCTCGCTTTGCATCTCCGCATATTCGACAAGGCGGCAGAGGGCATTCACGAGGTGCATCTCCTCGATGGACTGACAGCGTGCTTCGAGGAGGCGCGGGGAGCAGACGAGGACGGCGAGACACTGGGCGCGGGAGATGGCCACGTTCAGGCGGTTGCGCGAGAAGAGGAATGACAGGCTGCGCGGCACGTCCTCGCCGCTGGAGGTCGCCATGGAGAAGAAGACGATGGGAGCCTCTTGGCCCTGGAACTTGTCGACGGTGCCCACGCGGACTCCCGCCGGCAAGGCCGCGCGCAGGCGGAGCACCTGGGCGTTGTACGGCGCGACGACCATGAAGTCGTCATGGCGCAGCAGCCGGGTCGCGCCGTCGGCGTCGGTGAACGTGCCACCCCGCATGGCGGCGATGGTGGCCGCAACCTGGGCGACTTCCTCGTCAGAGGAGGACTTGTTGCCCTCGTGGTCCACTGGCGCGAAGCGGATGCCCGTTCCAAAGGAAGTGGTCCGGCGTTTGGCCGATTCATCGGAGTGCAGTCGGCCCGCGTAGACGATCTCCGAGATGAACCGGGACACGTCGGGGTGCATGCGGAAGCTGCGCTCGAGGAAGACGCCGTGATCCTCCGGTATGGCCGGCGCGTCGCCGAGGAGATGCTCGAGGACCGACGCCCCGCTGCCCGATGGGTGCACGCCCTGGGATGCCTGCGCGAGCTGCAGGGGATCTCCGAGGAGAATCAGGTTGCGGGCGGCCGTGCCCATGGCCAGCGCATCCGCGAGCGAGACCTGGCCGGCCTCGTCGATCACCAGGTAGTCCAGCGTACTGTCCAGCTCGGGGCGCGAGAGGAGCCACGCCGTCCCCGCGAAGAGCTGAATATCCGCGGCGGCATTCGCGAACGAGGAGTTGTCCGGATCGCTCCGGAGGAAGTCGCCGTCGAACTCGGATTCGGGATTGCCGGCCGACGACTTCTTGAGCCCCTTGAAGCGAACGCCAGTGTCCCTGGCCACCCGCTCGATCTCGGCCAGGAGATTGTGGATGGCCTTGTGGCTTTGCGCCGCGATGCCGACGCGCCGACCGGCGGCGAGGAGGTGCACGACGATCCGCGCGCCTGTCCATGTCTTGCCGGTTCCCGGCGGACCCTGGAGGAAGAGGTAGCTCCCGTCCAGCCCGAGCGCGTGGGCTTTCATTTCGGCGAGATCGATGGTCTGGACCCGGCCGCCAGCGGAGAGGCCCCGGACCGTGGGTCGTTCACGAGCAAGAATTGCCCGGAGCGCTGGATAACGGCCATCGTCGTCGCGGACCGATTCGGCGACGCGGAGGACGGCCGCTCGCTGGGTGCGATCTTCGAGCGGACCACCGGCCACGATCTCGCTGGGCAGCGCTGTCGAAGCGAATTTGGGTCCTCGCAGCAGCTGCAGTGTCCCGCTGGCATCGTCCACGGCCAGGATCTCGCCCGCACTTCTGCCCGTGGCGGGGTCCTGGACCGTCTGCCCCGGTCGAAGCTTGTGGTCCTGGGGCGGGTACGCGAGCGTGTGCACCAGCGACTTCTTCCTCGGCTCCGGCCGCCGGCTCGTGTCGGCTGTGAGGTAGGCGATCGCCTCCGAGTCTTCCAGCAGCTCTTCCGGCGATTTGCCGAGACGGTCGAAGTAGGCCCACCACGCGGGCCGCGCCTCGCGCCGATGGTATTCGAGGAGCTCGCCGGTGAGCCAGCGCGGCGTCCCTGGCTCGGCTCCCGTGACGAGCTCGTCACGCAGCTGATGCCGGGCGTCCAGGCTCTCGGAGGCTTCGGGGGAGAGCGGCTGCGGCTCCGTCGCTTCCGGCCACGGGAGATCGGCGGGACGAACCTCGTGTAGCCACTCGAGCAGGCCGAGAGTGGCGCGGCAATCCTGGAGGTTATAGGCGGCGATCTCGTCGAGCAGGGTCTGGCTTCGCTGATGAAGCCAGCGCTCGTAGTTGAGGATGGCCTGCGTCCCCGACTGCACGGCGCCCATCCGGGTGAAGCCGAAGAGGGCCTCGAGATCCTTGAGCGAGTAGCTTGGCACCCCCGCGCGTAGGGCCCGGCGGACGATCGTGTGGAGGTCCACGAAGACGCGGCGCCGGAGCAGATCGTCCACTTGCGCCTCGCGGGTGACGTGCTCGGCCATGAGTCGCTTGAGCGTGCTCGGCTCGGAGCTGCTGAAGTGGTAGACGTGGAGATCGGGATACTGTTCGAGCCGCGCATGAATGAGATCGACGAGGGCCTCGAACGCCGCACGCTCGCCCTCACGGTCGTGCGCCCAGAATGCTTGGTACGGGGGCTCGGGGCCGTCGAGCAAGAGGATTCCGAAGAGATATTCGAGTCCCCGCGCGGGCTCGAAGAAGGGGTGACCTTCGAGATCGAAGACGATATCGCCGGGTGAGCGCAGCGGTAGACTCGCGAAGCCGCGTCCCGCCTCGATGGGGAGCGCTCGCCATTCCAGAGTACCGGAGCGCTGCCGGATCAGCTGAAGCCCTGCCTGGTCACGCAGGCCTTCGAAGGTCGAGGCGGCGATCTTGGGGACGGACGTCCCGGGCCCGGTCTCCGCGAGGGCGGTCAGGGTGTTGATCCCGCCGGCGAACAGCCGCTTCACCTGGTCTCGATAGATGCCGGCCACCCGAACGACATGATCCTCGCGCTCCAGGCGATCATCGCAGAGCGCCCGGAAGTCGCAGAACGCGCAGTGATGGCAAGGATAGGGGCCCGTCTCAGGCCGGGCGGCCACCACGGAGCCAAAGCGCTGGCGGACGCGCCGGTAGTAGGCCGTTACGTCGGCGAGCCTGATCGGTACGCGCTCTCGGGTCCCGAGGACGATGTAGGCGAGATCGGGCGCCACCTGCTGGATCTGCTCGAGCGCCTGGCTATAGAAGGAGAGCTGCAGCGCGTGTTCCGGCCGGGGCTGGCGGGCCAGCTTCGTATCCAGCACCTGATAACTCCAGGTGCCGAGCGCGGAGGGCCGGTCGACGCGCTCCAGGAAGTCGGCGATCCCGCGCCAGCCGTTCGAAAAGAAGACGGCCTGGTAGATGTAGTCGGCACCCGCCCGCATCGCGTCCGCGGTGCACCGGGTTCCGGCCTCGAAGTCACGCGTGGCGCCCAGGTGCACCTCTGTCACGGTGCGGCCGGCAGCTCGGAGCGTGTCGAGGAAGGCCTGCTCGTGCTCCTGGCCTTTTCGCCGAAGCAGCTCGGCGTAGGCGTTCTCGTAACTCGGACGGTGGCCTTCCCGGAGGGCGACGGCCAGCTCGAGCTGCGTCAGGTGTTCGCAGGCGAGGAAGCTGGCCAGGTCCGAAGGAGAGAAGAGAAGCTGGGCGTTCAGATGCTGCATGCATGACCACTATCCCCTAGGGCGATGGCCACACGCAAGGCGACGATCACCACTCATCATCCGATCGGCGTGAGGTCAGTCCGCCAGCACAACGGGGAGCGCGAGTGATGACCTTGACGAAACTTCCATCGTTCGTCCTGCCACATGATGATCTTCACCATCGCGGAGCGACAGGGAGGGCGTACGGCAATGGCGACTGTATCTATCGTCTACGTGGTGCTGTCTATCCGGACCAATGCGGACGCTTCCTGGGCGCGGGTAGAGCCCTATGCCCGGGCTACCGAAGCATTCCGGCCAGCGCGTCTTGGAGCATATCGGGCGCATGGGTTGATCCTTCAAAAGTAGCTGATTTATAAGGGTCGATCTGGCGGCCTACGCCACTCAACAGACGAGCATCGAAGGACTAGACCTCCACGACCGCCACGCTCCTCGATGCGAGCCATCCCGCGACCTTTGCCCAATCGTTGGGCGCCCGTCGTTCCCAAGCCCTGATCGCCTGAACGGGAAGCAAAATGTATGGGGGACGGTCACGAACCACGGCTTCGATCACGCGCACTAAATCGGTCTTGGATGTCTTCAATTCACTCAGGAGCTCGTCGACGGTGATGGCAGTTCCTCCTCGCGGGTGAGCGTCGTAGCCAAGCGGTCGACCAGATACTGACGGAGTGGCGCCGGGGGTGGTAGTGGACCTTGGTCCACTATCCAGGCGGGAGAGCGGCCCGCTAGACTGACGCCATCTGGTGCCACTCACACATTGTCCGAAGTACTTGGAGGTGTCTCATGCAAGTGCAACGTGCGTTGCTTAAATCAGGGGCTTGGGGCTCAGTCATCGGCAGCATTCTCACCATGATCGTGGGTTTCAGTTGGGGAGGCTGGACGACGAGTACCACGGCGAACCAATTAGCGATGAGCCGGGCAGATGCCGCAGTCACTTCGACGCTGGTACCCTTCTGTGTCGCACAGGAGAAGACAGATGCGACCAAGGGCAAGAAACTCGGCGAGCTCAGGGCCATCACGGCGTCCTACGAACAGACGGACTTCGTGATGAAAGCCGGTTGGGCGACCTTTCCCGGCACAGCAGACCCCAATCGAAATGTGGCAGAGGCCTGCGCGTCTGCACTCCTCAAGACGGCTGCTGCCAAGTAATCCCTCGTAGGCTCCACCCACCCGCGATGGCACAGCATCGCGGCGTAGGTGCTGGGGTTAGGGCTCGAGGTCGAGTACGGCGCGGTAGACGCCTTCCACCGGAATCTTGTTGAAAAAGGGTCTGGGGCTCCGGTAGGGCTCGGGCTAGGGACTGTCCCTGATCGGCGACCGCTCCCCGGGGGGCAGGACCGGTTCGATGGCGGTAGCCGCCCGCGCGGGCGACGCTTCGATGGTGCGTCCCTTCATTCGGATCACGAGCCCCGGATAGGAGGAGTCCCGGAGAATCCTCTGAAACTGTGAGCGGAGATTTGCAACGAGACTGACCCCCTCTACGAAGATGTCGCGGACCAGCCAGCGCTCATCGTGCCGGACCATGGCGTAGTCGAAGAGCACTTCGCCTCCGCCCCTCCTCAGGATTGCCGTCCAGACCATCGCCACGTCCCCATCGATCGCTTCATCGAGGTAGTCGACACGCATGCCACCGCTCCTGGCGGCCACCGACGCCACTTGAGCGACACATGAGCGCTCGAGAAGATCAGTGAACAGCTCGATGAACTCGTCCTGCTCCGCTCCGGTGCGTGTCCACCATTCGTTCCCCAGGGCACGCGTGGCCGCATTCCGAAAGTCGAGGATGGGATTCAGCAGCGCGCGCACGTTGAATACACGCTCCGCCAACTGATCTTCCCTCACCGGGCCCATGAGAACCTTGTTCACGTCGGTGAAGACTTCGCGCAGCGCGTCGATCGGCGTTCCCGCATCGGCGGGGGCGCCCACCACAAGAGTGAGGGCGAGAATCGCCCCGGTGACACCGGCCTGTATGATCATCCGCGTGCCTCCCGCTTGGAGCTGGCCCGTCGTTCTGACGATCATCGATGCGTCTCCCTCGTTCGATCCGACCGCGGTTGTCGAGCGTGCCTGCTTCAGGCCCGTGTTGAGGGTAGCGGTAGCGTTGCTGAGATCGCGGCTTTCACGGCCGTGAATCTAGTTGGGTCATACCCACCTGCCTATTGGACGTTGGTCCGATGGAGCTGCGGAGAAAGCGGGCGGTGGATGCGGCGACTCCCTTCCACCATAGCAGCGCCTTGTCGCGCCCCCTATGGGACTTTGGTCCAATGGCCTTTGGTCCGATCAGGGTGGCCATCGGTGAAGGACATGCCCGAGGCGCACCAGCTCGTCACGCTCGCCGGAGTGCACCTCACGGCGGCAACCAAGAGCGATAGAGGTGTCGATCCGGCGCGCGCTCATTCGATTAAGCACTGAACGGGGAGCGCATGTATCCTCGACGGTCAGGGCTGATGGCGAGCCATGAAGAATTTTCCGAGACGACGGGCGCTAGGCCCGGAAAGGGTCAGAGATGAGCAAGATACGGGTGCTGGTCGGCACGCGCAAGGGCGCGTTCGTCATGACGTCTGACGGCAAGCGCGAGAAGTGGGAGGTGAGCGGCCCACACTTCGGGGGCTGGGAGATCTATCACCTCAAGGCCTCGCCCGCCGATCCGAATCGGCTCTATGCCTCGCAGTCCAGCAGCTGGTTCGGGCAGGTGATCCAGCGCTCGAACGATGGTGGCCAGACCTGGGAGGCGCTGGGCAACAAGTTCACGTACGAGGGCGTGACGGGGACGCACCTGTGGTACGACAACACGCCGCATCCCTGGGAGTTCGCGCGAGTGTGGCATCTGGAGCCCTCTCTGACTGATCCGGACACGATCTATGCCGGGGTGGAGGACGCCGCGTTGTTCCGCTCGGTCGACGGCGGGCAGACGTGGCAGGAGCTGCCCGGCCTGCGCACCCATGCCTCGGCGTCCTCTTGGCAGCCGGGGGCCGGTGGGATGTGTCTGCACACGATCCTGCTGGATCCGAGCCATCCCCACCGGATGTTCATCGCCATCTCGGCGGCGGGTGCGTTCCGGAGCGACGACGAGGGTAAGACGTGGCGGCCGATCAATCGCGGCCTCAGGTCCGAGCAGATCCCGAACCCCACGGCCGAGGTGGGCCACTGCGTGCACCGCATCGCGCTGCACCGGTCGCGCCCGGACGTGCTGTTCATGCAGAAGCACTGGGACGTCATGCGCAGCGACGACGGCGGCGAGTCGTGGCGGGAAGTGAGTGGCAACCTGCCGAGCGATTTCGGCTTCCCCATCGACGTGCACGCCCACGAGCCTGAGACCATCTATGTGGTGCCGATCAAGAGTGACTCGGAGCACTATCCGCCCGAGGGCAAGCTGCGCGTGTACCGCAGCCGGACGGGCGGCAACGAGTGGGAAGCGCTGACCAACGGCCTGCCCCAGAGCAATTGCTATGTCAACGTGCTGCGGGACGCGATGGCCGTGGACTCGCTCGACCCGTGTGGCGTGTACTTCGGAACCACGGGCGGGCAGGTGTACGCGTCGACAAATTCCGGGGACAGCTGGGCGCCCATCGTGCGGGATCTTCCCTCGGTGGTCTCCGTGGAAGTGCAGACTTTGCCATGACCATCCGGCTGGTGATTCCGGCACACCTGCGGACGCTCGCCCGGGTCGACGGCGAGCTGAAGGTCGACATCGAGGGTGAAGCGACCCAGCGCTCGGTCCTCGACGCGCTGGAGGCGACCTATCCGATGCTGCGGGGGACGATCCGCGACCAGGTGACGCGAGAGCGCCGGGCGTTCATCCGCTTCTTCGCGTGCATGGAGGATCTGTCCAACGAATCGCCCGATGCCAGGCTGCCTGACGCGGTCACCACGGGGGCCGAGCCTCTGCTCGTCGTGGGGGCCATGGCGGGCGGCTAGAACCGTCACCGAGGAAACCACATGACCTATGCGCTATGGATCGGCCAGGGGCTGCTCGCCGCCCTCTTTCTGTTCGCCGGGGTGATGAAGCTGGTGCTGCCCCTCGAGAAGCTGGTGGGGCCGGTGGCCATGCCGGGCCTCTTTCTGCGATTCATCGGAGTCGCCGAGACGCTGGGCGCCCTCGGGCTCATCCTTCCCGGGCTCCTGCGCATCCGGCCGGGGCTGACTCCGCTGGCCGCCGCCGGGCTGGTGATCATCATGATCGGCGCGACGGCGTTCAACCTGGTCACGGGCGACGTCATGACCACGCTGGTGACCGTGGTGGTGGGACTTCTCGCGGCCTTTGTCGCCTATGGCCGCTGGAAGATCGCGCCGCTTCGGGGATCGCGCGCGGCGGAGCTGCGGCCGGCCACAAACAGGTAGACGGCTGGGCCGCCCGCGTCGCCCAGCGCGCGAGGCCTATCCTTCGGCAGCGCCTGTCGATTCCTGGCCGCGCCGATCGACTATGTAGCAAGGAGGAAGGCGATGCGCACGGGCAAGCTCTTCTACGGCTGGGTCATCGTGAGCGCCGGCTTCGTGGTGACCTGTGTCGGGATCGGGGCGATGCTCTCGCTCAGCATCTTCCTCCAGCCCATGTCCGAGGCCATGGGCTGGTCGCGGACGGGCATCTCGACCGCGGCGCTTCTCAACTGGCTCGGCATGGGCGTAGGGTCCTTTCTCTGGGGCGCCCTCTCCGACCGCTTCGGCACCCGCACCGTCGTGCTGTGCGGAGGCGTCCTGCTCGGCCTCGGCCTGATGACGGCAAGCCAGGCGGCCACTCTCGGGCAGTTTCAGGTCCTGTTTGGGGTGGTGGTCGGGGTGGCCGCGGGCAGCTTCTACGCCCCGATGACAGCCACGACCACCCGATGGTTCACGCAGCATCGCAGTCTCGCCGTCGCCCTCGTGTCGGCGGGAATCGGCCTCGGCTCGTCGACGGTAGGACCCCTCGCTCGCTGGATGATCACCAACTACGACTGGCGCACCGCCATGCTCACCATCGGCGAGCTCACGTGGCTGCTCATCATTCCCGCCGCGCTGCTCGTCCGCGAGCCGGCGGCGGAGACCGGCGGTGTCCCCGCGGCGACGGCCGGCGCCGATGGCCGTGAGCTCACGGCGGCCCAGGCGTTCCGCACGCCCCAGTTCGCGGCCATCGCGTTCACGTACTTCGCGTGTTGCGCGGCGCACTCGGGCCCGATCTTCCACATGGTCACCAACGCCATGGACCACGGGGTGTCGGCCATGGCCGCCACCACCGTGCTCAGCGTGGCGGGCCTCGCCTCGCTGGGCGGCAAGATCATCTGCGGGCTCGTGGCCGACCGTGCCGGGGCCAAGCGCACGCTCGTGGTAGGGCTCGCCATCCAGGCCATCGCGGTGTGCCTCTACCTCTTCACGCGCGAGCTCGTGAGCTTCTACGCGCTCGCCATGATGTTCGGCTTCGCCTACGGAGGCGTGATGCCCCTCTACGCCATCCTCGTGCGCGAGTACTTCGGCGCGCGCATCATGGGCACGGCCTTCGGCGCCGTCGCCTTCGTGTCCACGCTGGGCATGGCGCTGGGGCCGTGGGCCGGCGGGTGGCTCTACGACACGTTCGGCAGCTATTTCTGGCTCTTCCTCGGCTCGTTCGGCATCGGGCTCGGAGCGGTAGCCATCGCGGTCACCTTCCGTGCGCCCCGTCCGCTACCGGCTGGTCTGCCGAGCCCCAGCCTGGTCCACTGAGCCCGCGGAAAGGACATCAGGGCATGCGCTACATGTTGCTCATGTGCAGGGACGAGAAACAGTGGGGAGCCCTGTCCGCGGAGGAAAGGGCCGCCGCGTACTGGGCCACCGTCGAGTACAGCGAAGGCCTCCGGAAGCGTGGCCTCTACGAGCGCGGCGACCCGCTGGAGATGAGCAGCACCGCCACCACCGTGCGGATGGAGCGGGGCAAGGTGGTGACCACGGACGGGCCGTTTGCCGAGACCAAGGAGCAGCTCGGCGGCTACAGCATCGTGGAGGCGAAAGACCTCGACGAAGTGCTCGCGATCGTTAACCGTCACCCGCTGCTGCGGGCGGGTCATTCGATCGAGGTGCGGCCCATCAGGGCGGAGCAGCCGAAGCAGCCGTAGAGGATGCGCGCGGTGGTCCGGTGGAGTAGCCTTTCCACCGGGAGCGACCATGCGCATCGAAGAGATCGTTCGCACAGGGCACGGGCGGATCCTCGCCACGCTGATCCGCCTCCTCGGCGATTTCGACGTGGCCGAGGAGGCGCTGCAGGAGGCGTACGCGGCGGCGCTCGAGCAGTGGCCGGGAGACGGCGCGCCGGCGAATCCGGCGGCGTGGCTGGTCTCGACCGCTCGGCACAAGGCCATCGATCGGCTGCGTCGTCGCTCCCGGCTGACGCAGATGCAGAACCAGATCGCGCGGCATATCGAGTTGACGGCGGAGGAGGACACTCCCGTGGCCGAGGACAGGCTCCGCCTGATCTTCACCTGCTGCCACCCGGCCCTCGCCACCGAGGCGCAGGTGGCGCTCACCCTGCGCACGCTCGGCGGGCTTTCGACCGAGGAGATCGCCCGCGCCTTCCTCGTGCCCACTCCGACCATGGCGCAGCGGCTCGTGCGGGCCAAGGCCAAGATCCGCATCGCCCACATCCCCTATCAGGTACCAGCCAGCGATGCCCTCGCCGAGCGGCTCGAGGCGGTGATGCTGGTGGTCTATCTCGTGTTCAACGAGGGGTACGCGGCCAGCTTCGGTCCGCACCTGGTGCGGCACGAGTTGTGCGAGCAGGCCATCCGGCTCGGGCGCATGCTCGTCGAGCTCCTGCCCGCCGAGGCCGAGGCCAAAGGCCTCCTCGCCCTCATGCTGTTGCACGACTCGCGGCGGGCCACGCGGCTCGACGGTTCAGGCGACATCGTGCTGCTCGAGGATCAGGACCGGAGCCGCTGGGATCGGGCCCAGATCGACGAGGGCGCCGCTCTCGTCGAGGCCGCGTTGGGCGAGGGCGGTCGCGCGTCGGGTCAGTATGCGCTGCAGGCGGCCATCGCGGCCCTCCACGCTCAGGCACCGAGTGCCGGAGTCACCGACTGGAGACAGATCGCCGCCTTGTACGGGCTCCTCGCGCGTATTCATCCGTCGCCGGTGGTCGAGCTCAATCGGGCGGTGGCCCTGGCCATGTCGGGCGAGATGGAGCTCGGCCTTCGTCTCGTGGAGGAGCTCGACCGCGGCGCCGAGCTCGACGGGTACCACCTGCTGCACGTGGCGCGGGCGGAGCTGCTGCGCCGCCTCGGCCGCCACGCGGAGGCGCTCCAGTGGTATCAGAACGCCCTCGATCTCGTGTCCAACGAAGCCGAGCGGCGCCACCTGGAAAAGCGGCGGGGGGAAATCGCGAGGTAGCGCATCGCGCGGGCGGCGCATGCCTTGACATGCGGCGCGACCGGGAGCACGGTGAAGCGACGCTGCCTCGGGACTCATCGAACCGGAACAGGAGGTTCATATGGCAAAACGGAGAAAGACAGCACGCGCGCGCCGCCCGTCACGTTCCCCGATGCTGCAAGCCGAAACGCGAACCTGCGCTGCGGGTGTGTGCGACCCCCGGCGAACCCAGGGGCTCAAGGCGCCTGCTCCTCCAGGGACCTTCATCCTCGTCAATCTCCAAGGCCCCGGCGTCTTCCTTGGCGCGGCGATCTCCAAGCAGGGGGGCACGAACGACCTGACGTTCGTGATCCTCGACATCGACGGCGCCAACGTCACCAACATATCCTACGCGGCCGCCCGCAACCTGGGTCTCCTGACGCAGAACCCCTTCGGTCTCGTCTTGTTGCAGTCCGCTCTGGTGAAGACGCTGACCGTGGGATTCCCGACCCCGCTCCGATTCGAGCGGAGCCTGCGTCTGTCCGTGAAGGTCAGCGAGCCGGGTGTCGTGCAGATCCTCGCGAACGTGATTCACGGGTCCGCCTAAACACCCGCTTGCCGTCTGCCCGCCCGCTGAGGTAAGGTCGGGCGGCGCGCCGGTCGCGCGCATCCTGAAGCCCACAACGGAGGGGTCATTCATGAGGCGATTGAGCCGGGGTGTCGTGGTATCGCTGTGGATCTCGATCTTCGTCGGCTCCGCCATGTCCGGGGCAGCCTGGGCTCAGGCCAAGCCGGACCTGACGGTTGCCCTGTCGAGCTTCTCCACGGAGACGCTCGACCCCGCCCTGGGAGGGCACATCGTCAAGTACTACCTCTCGATGATGTTCGACTACCTCGTGGGCACCACCCTCGACGGCCAGCCGTCGAAGGACGGCGGCATCGCCACGCGCTGGGAGAACTCGCCGGACTACAAGCGCTGGACCTTCTACCTGCGCAAGGGCCTGAAGTTCCACAACGGCGACGATGTGACCTCGGAAGACGTGAAGTTCAGCATCCAGCGGGCCATCGGCCCGCGCTCCACCACGGGCTATGCCGGACCGCTCCGCTCGCTCATCCAGGCTATCGAGACGCCGGCGCCCGACCGCGTCGTGATCGTCACGAAGGACTCCACGCTCATCATCCCCACATATCTCTCCCGCTCGCTCTCCACCGAGGGCATGGTGCTGCCCAAGAAGTACATCGAGCAGGTCGGCGACGACGTTTTTGCCCGCAAGCCGGTGGGGAGCGGACCCTACAAGTTCGTGGAGCAGGTCACGGGCTCGCATATCAAGCTCGCCGCCGTGGACAATCACTGGCGCATCGGCACGCCCAAGTACAAGAACATGGTCTTCAAGCTGGTGCCCGAAGAGACCACGCGCCTCGCGCTCCTCCGCCGGGGCGACGTGGACGTGGCCGACGTGAGCCGCGAGCGCGTCAAGGAGCTGGAGAAGGAGAGCTTCCCCGTCCACTTCCGGCGGGAGGAATCGATCCTGAGCATGTGGTGGATCATGGGCCCCGACGGCCTGCCCGCGCCCATGAAGGACAAGCGGGTGCGCGAGGCCATGAACCTGGCCATTGACCGCGCCGAGGTCGCGCAGTCCGTCTTCGCGGGCAAGGCGGATCCCGCCGCCATTCCGCTCGGGCTCTCGTGGTCCTTCAAGGAGATCGGCTTCAAGGTGACGCCGGAGATGGTGTATCCGTACGACCCCGCCCGGGCCAAGAAGCTCCTCGCCGACGCTGGATTCGCCGCGGGATTTCCGCTCGAGGTCTATGCCTATCAGCTCCCCGGGCTGCCCGAGGGCAAGACCTTCGCCGAAGCGGTGTCGGGTTACTGGGAGAAGATCGGGATCAAGATCAAGCTCGTCCCCGTGGACTACCCGGCCTTCCGCAAGAACTGGGTCGACCGGAAGACACCGGGCTCGGTCGGCTACTTCAACATTGCCAACCGCGACTGGATCGGCACCTACGCGCTGCTGGAGAAGATGGCGTACACGCCGGCCAAGGCCAATGACACGGTGAACGATCCCGAAGTGGATGGCATGATCGCCCAGGTCATGCGCCAGACCGACAAGGAGAAGATCAACACCCTGATGCGGAACATCTACACGCGCATCAGGAGCGAGCACGCCGGGATGCCCATCGTCTACCTGCATTCCGCGTACGCCACCGGGAAGAAGCTCGGCAAGTGGAACACGGGCTCGGTCATGTACGACCTGTTCTTCGACGAGCTGGCCTCGGGCAAGTAGCCTGGTCCGGTTCGTCCTCTCGCGGCTGCTCCAGTCGCTGGTGGCTCTCGCCATCCTGTCGGTCGTCGTCTTCATCCTGGCGAGAGCCACCGGCGATCCGCTCCACCTGATCCTTCCCATGTCGGCGACCAAGGAAGACTATGCTGAGGCGCGGCGATACCTCGGTCTCGACCGGCCCTACGTCGAGCAGTACCTGTCCTTCGTCGGGCGCGCCGTGACGGGAGACTTCGGCATGTCGCTCCGCGCCCGCCGGCCCGTCAGCGAGCTTCTCCGGGAGCGGCTGCCCAACTCACTGAGCCTGGCCGCCTTCGCCATGGGCGTCTCCCTGGCCATCGCGTTCCCCCTCGGCGTCCTCGCGGCGGTGAAGAAGGGGACGGGCCTCGATCGGACGGCCCAGGTGATCGCGGTGCTGGGCCAGTCGCTGCCCACGTTCTGGGTGGCCATCGTCCTCGTGGAATTCGTGGCCGGACGGCTCCAGTGGCTGCCCGCCGCCGGCAACGACGGCTTCTCCAGCTACATCCTGCCGGGATTCACGCTGGGCTGGTTCGTGGTGGCCGGCATGATGCGGCTCCTCCGCTCGGCGATGCTGGAGGTGCTGGACTCCGAGTACGTCAAGCTCGCGCGCGTCAAGGGCGTGGTGGAGTCCAAGGTGATATGGATCCATGCGCTCAAGAACGCGCTCATCCCGGTGGTGACGTTCGCCGGCATTTACTTTTCGATCCTCGTCACCACCGCCATCGTGGTGGAGACGGTCTTCGCGTGGCCCGGCCTGGGGCGGCTCGCCTACGAAGGCATCAGCTCGCGCGATTTTCCGGTGATCCAGGCGGTGGTGCTGACCACCGCGGCCATCGTGGCCGTGGTGAACCTCGGCGTCGATTGTCTCTACGCCATCATCGATCCCCGGATCCGCTATGCCCGGTGACACAGAGGCCGGCGCGCTTGCGCTCTCGGAGGTCGCCATCTCGACGGGGCCGGCGTACCGGAGCCGGAACATTCCCTACGTCTCGCTCGGGATCATCACCGTCTTCGTGCTCCTCGCCCTGCTCGCCCCGCTCCTGAGCCTGGCCGACCCGCACGACCAGTCCCTCCGCAACCGCTTCAAGCCGCCGGTCTGGGAGGAGGGCGGGAGCTGGAAGCACGCGCTCGGCACCGACCGGCTCGGTCGCGACATGCTCTCGCGCATCGTCTGGGGCGCCCGCGTCTCGCTGGCTGCAGGGGTGGTGACCGTGCTCGTGGCGAGCGCATTCGGGGCGGCGGTGGGCCTCGTGGCCGGCTATTACGGCGGGCGTGTGGACGCCGCGCTCATGCGCATGACGGATGCCACCATGTCCTTTCCCGTCATTCTCCTCGCGCTGATCCTCGCCGTCACCGTCGGCCCGAGCTTCACCAACGTGGTCGTGGCCATCGCGGTGATCCTCTGGGCCCGCTACGCCCGCGTGATTCGCGGCCAAGTCCTCACCCTGATGCATCTCGACTTCATCGCCCAGGCGCGGCTCGCCGGAGCCGGCGCGTGGCGCATCATCACGCGGCATCTCTTCCCCAACACCCTCAACACGCTCGTCGTGCTCGTCACGCTGCAGATCGGCTACGTGATCATCGTGGAGGCGTCACTGTCCTTCCTCGGCGCCGGCATCCCGCCGCCCACGCCCGCCTGGGGCTCCATGATCGCGGAAGGCCGCGAGTTCGTGACCAGCGCGTGGTGGGTGTCCATGCTTCCCGGGCTCGCCATCCTCCTCGTGGTCCTCGCCTTCAACCTGCTCGGCGACTGGCTCCGCGACACCTTCGATCCAAAGCTGCGCCAGCTCTAAACCTTTATGCCGCCCGTGGTCGAGGTTCGCGACCTTCAAACGCATCTGGTCACCCGGTGGGGCACGGTGAAGGCCGTGGACGGCGTGTCGTTCTCAGTGTCCGCGGGCGAGACCCTCGGGCTGGTCGGCGAGTCGGGATCGGGCAAGAGCATGACCTGTCTCAGCATCGTGCGGCTGGTGCCCCGGCCCGCCGCCCGCATCGTGGGCGGGTCCGTGCTGCTCGACGGCGAGGACCTCCTGACCAAGACCGAGCAGGAGATGCAGCGTCTCCGCGGCCGCAAGGTGGGCATGATCCTGCAGGACCCGATGTCCTCGCTCAACCCGGTCTTCTCGATCGGGAGGCAGGTGCGCGAGCCGGTGGCGATGTACCACGGGCTCCGCGGGCGGGCCCTCCAGGAGCGCGCCGCGGAGCTGCTCGCGGCCGTGCGCATCCCGTCGCCGGCGGAGCGCCTCCGCGCCTTTCCCCATCAGCTGTCCGGCGGCATGCGCCAGCGGGTGGTCGGCGCCATGGCCATCGCGGCGCCGCCGCGGCTCCTCATCGCGGACGAGCCGACGACCAGCCTCGATCTGACCATCCAGGCCCAGTATCTCCAGCTCCTCGAGGAGCTGCAGCGGAAGCACGGCCTTGCCATGATCTTCATCACGCACAACCTGGGCATCGTCTCGAAGATCTGCGACCGGGTAGCCGTGATGTACGCGGGACGCATCGTCGAGACGGGACCGGTGCGGCAGCTCTTCACGTCGCCCGCTCATCCGTACACGCGGGCGCTCCTCGAATCGATTCCGCGGCTCGGCGCCCGGCTGAACCGGCTCACGGCCATCGAGGGCCAGCCCCCCGACCTCGCCCGGCTTCCCGCCGGCTGCGCCTTCGCGCCGCGCTGCCCGCACGTGATGGAGCGTTGCCGCGTGGAGGCGCCCCCGGAATTCGCGGTGGCCCCGGGGCAGGTGAGCCGCTGCTGGCTGCACGCCACGGCATGACGGGGCGGAGGTAAGCCGGCCTTGCCTCTCCTCGAGGTATCAGGCCTGACCAAGCACTTCCCCGTGCGGGCCGGGATGCTCGGCCTGTCGGCGGGACTGGTGCGGGCGGTCGACTCCGTGTCGTTCGCGCTGGAGGTGGGGGCCACGCTCGGACTGGTGGGCGAATCGGGCTGCGGCAAGACGACCACCTCCAAGCTGATCCTCGGTCTGGAGTCACCAACCGCCGGAGAGATTCGCTTCGCGGGCGAGAACATCCGCGCGCAGGGCGCCGAGGAGCGACGCCGTTACCGCCGCTCCGTCCAGGCGGTGTTCCAGGATCCGTACGCTTCGCTCGATCCGCGTATGCGCGTCGGATCCATCATCGCCGAGCCGCTGGTGATCAACGAGCAGTCGGACGCGGCCGGACGCCGCCACCGGGTGCGGGAGCTCCTGGATCTCGTCGGTCTTCCGGCGCGCGCCGCCGATCTCTTTCCCCACGAGTTCTCGGGCGGGCAGCGCCAGCGCATCGCCATCGCCCGGGCCCTCGCCCTGTCGCCGAAGCTCATCGTGCTCGACGAGCCGGTGTCCGCTCTCGACGTGTCCATCCGCGCGCAGATCCTCAACCTCCTGCGCGATCTCCAGACGCGTCTGGGCGTCTCGTACCTCTTCATCTCCCACGATCTCGCCGCGGTCGCCCACATGAGCCACACCATTGCGGTGATGTACCTGGGCAAGATCGTGGAGCTGGGCGACGCGGCGGCGATCGCGCTCGAGCCCAAGCACCCCTACACGAAGGCGCTCTTCGCGGCGGCCTTGCCCATCGATTTCGATACGAAGACGGAGGAGGTGGTCCTGTCGGGCGAGGTGCCGAGCCCCCTCGATCCGCCGAGCGGCTGCCGATTCCACACGCGCTGTCCCTACGTCTTGCCCCGGTGTGCGACCGAAGAGCCGCCGCTGCGGTCAGAGAGCGGCCGTCTCGTCGCCTGCCACCTCTATTAGCGGACTCGCGTGTGGTGTTGCCCCCTCACCCTGCCCTCTCCCCCGATGGGGGCGAGGGGCTCTAGGAATCCCTCTCCCCCAGTGGGGGAGAGGGTAGGGTGAGGGGGTGCGACGGAAACGCCGCGCCAGCTCACATGCGAGCGGGCGTGGCCGCGGCGTGCGCCGAGAACTGCGGCATCACGTCGTGGGCGAGCAGCTCCATGGAGCGCTTCCAGAGCGCGGGCTTGTCCCAGTCGTGGCCGCCCATCAAGAGCGTGCCGAAGTGCCCCCTCTCCTCGCGAAGCGCCACCAGCTGGTCCAGCACACGGCGGGGGCTGCCCGCGATGATCAGGGCCCGCTTGATGGTGTCCATCGTGATGTCCTCGTCGGGCACCTCGATGTCCGGCTTGAGCATGAAGAGCGCTTTGCGCCCCTGCGAGAAGCTGTGGTGGAAGAAGGTGTAGTAGAACGAGAGGCCGTTGTCGGGATCGGCGAGGTAGTCCTCGGCCTCCGCGTCCGTCTCCGTGACGAGGATGCTGCGCGAGACGCGCCAGATGTCGGGATCGGGTCGCCGGCCCACGGCCTCGCAGCCTTCCACGTACTTCTCCCAGTGGCCGCGGAGGTAGCGCTTGTGGAAGAACTGTCCGGAGATGGGAATCCACCCGCGCTCCCCCGCCGTCTTGCCGCTGCTCGAATTGGGCGTGATGAGGGAGAGCGCGATGGGCGGATGCGGCTTCTGATACGGGCGGGGGATATAGCCCACCTTGAAGTCGGGCCAGATACCCTTGGTGAGCGAGATCTTCCAGAACTTCCCGTCGATCTCGTAGGGCGGATCCTGGGCCCAGAGCTTGAGCACGGTCTCGATGGACTCGATCACCATCTGAGGCCGTAGCTCGGCCTGGCCGATGTCGAAGATCTCGAGGTCGCTGACGAGCCCACCCGGACCGATGCCCATGATGAAGCGCCCCTGACAGAGGTGATCGAACAGGGCGGCATGCGCGGCCACGGTGACGGGGTGGCTCTGCGGCAGGTTGAGCACACCCGTGCCGAAACGGATCTGCTTGGTGCGATTGATGATCGTGGCGAAGAACATCAAGGGCGACGTGATGCGCTCGCTGAAGGAGCTGAAGTGCTCACCCACGAACGCTTCGCTGAAGCCCAGGCGATCGGCGAGCACGATGGCTTCCTGGTCCTCGGCGAGGAGGGCCCCGTAGTCACGGTCGGGATGATGAAAGGGCATGGTGAACATGCCGAGCTTGATGGTCACGGAGGGCTCCTTTGCAGGATTTCTCGCGATGCTACCACATCAGCTGCGCGTGATTTGCTGGAGCCCGGGCAGGCGGCCGAGGAAATTCCCCGCCACGCCGCCGTCCACCACGAGATCGTGGCCGTTGACGTAGCGGGCGTCGGGGCCGAGCAGGAAGGCGACGACGTCGGCCATGTCCTCCGGCGTGGCGACACGGCCGAGCGGCACGAGCGCATCGCGCTCCGCGGCCACCCGCTGGTCGGCGTAGACCCTGGCGGTCATGCCCGTGCGCACCATGCCCGGCGAAACCGAGTTGACGCGGATGCCGTCGCGGCCGAGCTCCTGGGCCAGCACCTTGACCAGCATGATGACGGCGGCCTTGCTCGGCCCGTAGGCGCCGAGGTTCGCATGCGCATTGCTGCCCGACATGGACGCGATGGCGACGATGGCGCCGTGCGATGCCTTGAGCGCCGGATAGGCCGCCTTGGCGAGCAGCCACGTCGCCCGCGTATTGACGGCGAACATGGCGTCCCAGTCCGCGAGGGCGTAGTCCATCAGCGCGCCGGGCCGGTTGATGCCGGCATTGCTCACGATGCCGTCGAGCCCGCCGAAGCTGGCCACGGCGTCGCCGACGGCGCGGGCCGGCCCATCGGCCGAGCTCATGTCCGCGTGAAGCGGCAGCCCCTCGGCGCCCAGCGTCTTGAGCTCTGCGAGGAGGCTGTCGAGTCCGGGCGAGGGCCCGAGGTCCACCGCGGCGATCTTGGCCGCGCCGCCCTGCTTCCTCGCATCGCGCGCCAGCCGGAGACACGTCGCCCGTCCGATGCCGCTGGCCGCGCCAGTCACGATCACGCGCATGCATGCCTCCCGTGAAATTCCCTCTCCCCCGTCTCGGGGGAGAGGGCAGGGTGAGGGGGGTTTCTCTCCTAGAGTAGCCGTTTCTTCAGCCGGTAATGCTTGTGCTCCAACAGCGTGTCATTGTCCACCCCGACGATCTCGTAGCCGTGCTTCTGGTAGAAGAGGGGCGCCTGGAAGCCGAAGGTGTCGAGCAGAATCCGGTCGCAGCCTCTCGCTCGGGCTTCCGCTTCCGCCGCGGCGAGCAGGCGCGTGCCGTATCCGTGGCGACGAAGGTCCGGGCGCACCCAAAGGGTCTGGACCCGCCCGCCCCCGCCCCACGTCCATCCATGGAGGCCGGCGGCAATGCGGCCGGTTTCGTCGCGGACGAAGATGGTCAGCCATTGCCCGTCGTTGAGCCCTGTCTGCTCGACGTTGTAGGAGTAGAGCTGGTCTTCCAGGAACCGGACGTCTTCCGGCGTGGGCTTGCTCTCGAAGTGCGGGATGGGCAGGTCCATGGTGTTTCGAAATGCTAGACGAAGGCCGCCCCTCCTGCAAGGTCCGATCGGGAGTAGAGAATGGACCACGGTCTGAGGTAGGCTGAGGAGGATGGTCATCGAGAGCACCAACGGCGTCGTAGCTTGTGTCGCCTACGCGGAAGGCCGGCGCCTCGGCGACATCTCCATCCCGGACATCAGCGAGGTCCTCAAGCGGCCGGGCGTCTTCGTGTGGGTCGGCCTCCACGATCCCTCCCCCGAGCTCCTCGAGCAGATTCAGCACGAGTTCTGTCTCCACGACCTGGCGGTTGAAGACGCCCGGCTCGCTCACCAGCGGCCCAAGCTCGAGCAATACGGCGACTCCATCTTCGTCGTGCTGCGCCCCGCGATCCTGTCGGAAGACAAGGAGCACGTCGAGCTCGGCGAGACGCATCTCTTCGTGGGGCCGCGTTACATCGTCTCCATCCGGCACGGAAACACCCCGTCCTATGCCGCGGTCCGAATGCGCTGCGAGAGCACACCGCCGGCCCTCGCCAAGGGACCGGGCTACGTCCTCTACGCCCTCATGGATTTCATCGTGGACCAGTACTTTCCGGTCCTCGACACGTTGGGGGATCAGCTCGAGCGCCTCGAGGACGAGATCTTCAGCGACGAGTTCGACCGCCACACCGTCCAGCAGATCTACGATCTCAAGCGCAACCTGGTCGAAGTGAAGCGCGCGGTGTCGCCCCTCGTCGATGTCTGCAACCGGCTCGTGCGCTTCGACATGCCCCTGATTCCCGAGGCCACGCGGCCGTACTTCCGCGACGTGTACGACCACGCGATCCGGATCAACGAGCAGGTGGATACGCTCCGGGAGCTCCTCACGAGCGCGCTCGAGGCGCACCTCTCGCTGACCGCGGTGGCGCAGAACGACGCCATGAAGAAGCTCGCGGGGTGGGCGGCCATCATCGGCGTGCCGACCATGGTCGCCGGCGTGTACGGCATGAACTTCAAGTTCATGCCGGAGCTCGAATGGCGCTACGGCTACCCGGTGGTGGTGACGTGCATGGCCGCGATGTGCGTCTACCTCTACTACCGGTTCAAGCGCTCCGGCTGGCTCTGAGCGTGATGGGCCGGCTGCTGGGGACCGTGCCTGGCGCTACGGCAGCGACGTCCTTGTGGCTCGCCTGCCCAACCGGAGGAGCTCGGAAGTGACAGACTGCCGCATTCGTGATGCCGGCGCGAGTGACCGCGAGGCGATCGAGGCGGTCACCCTCTCCGCCTATCAGCAGTTCGCCGCCGTGATGCCGCCGGCGCTCTGGGACCGCTACCGCGAGAACATCGTGTCCACGCTTGCCGCCGCGCCGCCCAAGACTCAGATCGTAGCGGAAGCGGGCGGGCGGATCGTCGGCTCGGTGCTGCTCTATCCGGCGGGAACCGAGATCGTACCGCCGGGTGGCCGTTCGATGGCCCTGACCCTGCCCGAGGTGCGACTGCTGGCCGTCGCGCCATCGGCACGCGGCCAGGGGATTGGCGCTCTCCTCATGGACGAATGCGTGCGGCGGGCGCGCGAGTCAGGAGCCAAGGCGCTGACGCTGCATACCACCGACATGATGCAGTCCGCGATGCGGCTCTATGAGCGCCTGGGTTTTCAGCGGATGTCCGACCTCGACTTCGAGCCCGCCCCCGGCGTGACGGTCAAGGGCTTTCGCCTGGGTCTGGAGGCGGGCCACTAGTCTACGGGAGGCGCCCTTCGTACGCGCGCAGGACCTGCTCCTTGTCGTGGGGGTGCGCTCGCAATGTTCACTGTCGCTGCTCCCTCGCGCGCTCACCTGCTTCTCGCTCTCGTTGCTGGCGTTCACGCTCCCGCGCGGCTCGCTCGAGCTCCCAGCGCGCGCTGAGACGCTCTCCGGCTTCTTTCGCGGCGGTCTCGATCTGGGTCACCTTGTCGAGCACGCCAGACTGCCCTAGCTGCGTTGATATTCCGTCGGCGGCCTCGCTCGCTCTCGTCAGGTGCGCCGCGGCACGCTCCAGGTTCCTCTGGAGCAGGCTGATCGCTGTCTGGAGGTTCTTGCGTTCCGCGCCGCTCTCCCACTCACCAATGGCGCGGTCGAGGTACTCGAGCTGCGCCGAGTACAGACCAGCCAACCCTCCGCCGTCACGACCCGCGGTCTCGGCCGTCTGGGCCAGTACCTGGCCCTTGCCGCCATCCCTCAAGGATGCGTTGGCGGCGGCGACCCGGTCCCGGGTGGCCTTCTCTGCGCGCTTCTCCTCGTCGGGCCCGCCTGCCCTGCCGTAGATCTCGGCCAGCCGCTTTTGATTGTCCCTGATCGTCCGCTCTTGATTGGCGCGAACCTTCTCCCACTCTTTTCTGAGGCTCGCGTCTTCCTCTGGAGAGGATGGCGATCCTGCCGAGCCCGGGTCCGGGACGAGCAAGAGCAGGGACAAGGCCATCATGGTGCGAAGACGTCGCGCGCCGGTTCGGCCGTGATGCATCGCCGGTCTCATTTCAGGTTGCTGACCCGGTTCTGGATCGCGTCGAGCCGCGCCGCGAGCTCTTTGAGCTGATGTGCGAGACTGTCCGACAGATGGTGGATGGTGTCCGCCAGTTTTGCTGAATTCGCGGTCAATTCCTGGCTCGCGGCGGCGACCTTCCGTATGCCATTGGCGTTTTCGACGGTCAGCTCGTGATCCAGCCATCCCAGCTGCGCCGTCTGAAGCATGAATTTACGCGCCGCCGCCAGGTCCTCGGCCAGTGAATCCAATGTCTTCTGCATGCCCTCCCTCGCCGTCGCAATCGACGTCTGCGTCTCCTTCCGCGTCTCCACGACCGAATCGGAGAGCCTGCGGAGCTCTGTGTCGAGTGCGGCGAGCCTCGTCCGGAGCGCCTCCTGCTGTTGCAGGAAGGTCGAGGTGACGGTCTCGGGGGCCTTGGGTACGTCCGATCGGTACACGAAGTCGGCTACCGTCGGGGTCGACACCGGGCCCGGTGGGCCGCCGGGAGGGGAAGAGGTGTGCCGCGCCCAGGCGTCGGCCGGGCTGTCCCCGGGCAGGACCACCAGGTGGCCATCCCCGGCGTCGAGAAAGGCCAGGGCTCCCAGGTTGCCCGATTGTCGGATGGCGTCCTGGATGGCCCCGGAGTGTGGCGCGAGCGCTCGCTCTCTGTTCTGGATCGCCTCGGCCTGCTCCTTCGGCACGAGAGAGTGACTCGCACAACCAACGACCAGCACCGCTATGCTCATGAGAGAGATACTCGAGCGCAGCGTCCGTGGGACGAGCAGCAGTCGGCGCATCGTCACGTCCTCCGTTGGCGCATCATCTTTGGACTTTATCACTTTGGCGGGCGATGGTCTCTTGTGGGACAGTTGTAGCATCCCTTGACACGGCGTGGCGGCATCGAGACAGGCTCCTCGAGAGGGAAACGATGACACTTCCATGGGTTCCTGGTGGCTAGGGAACCAGCGGCCCCCAGCCCGGGAGCTCCCCGGTCGAGTCCCTCCAATGGTCCTGAAAATCCGCCCAGAACTCGCCTGCGACGAATACTTCCGACCGCCTGGGCCATCATGCGCCCGTACTGGTTCTCGGACGACCGCTGGGCGGGTCGAGGGCTCCTGCTCCTGGTGGTGGCCCTTACCCTCGGGATGGTCTACATCAATGTTCTCTTCAATCAATGGAACAACGACTTCTTCAGCGCCCTGCAGGACAAGAACACCGCGATGTTTCGCCGGCAGCTCGTCCGTGTCTCGTGGCTGGTGGGTGTCTTCATCGTGTTCGCGGTCTACCAGCTCTATCTCAACCAGATGCTCGAGATCCGTTGGCGGCGCTGGCTGACCGAGCGCTACCTCCGAGCCTGGCTGGCCAACGGCGCCTACTATCGCATGCAGCTCCTGGCGGGCGAAACAGACAACCCCGACCAGCGCATCGCCGAGGACGTTCAGCTCCTGGTTTCCCACACCCTCGCGCTCTTCATCGGCGGCCTGCGCGCGGTCGTCACCCTGGTGACGTTTGTGGCGATCCTCTGGAACCTGTCCGGAACCCTCACCGTCCCCATCGGCGGGTTCTCTCTCATCCTGCCCGGCTACATGGTGTGGGTATCTGTCCTGTACGCCGTTGGCGGTACCTGGCTGACCGACTGGATCGGCCGGCCGCTCATTGGACTGAACTTCGATCGGCAGCGCTATGAAGCCGACTTCCGGTTCGGCCTCGTGCGCTTTCGCGAAAACACCGAAGGGGTGGCACTCTACCGCGGCGAGATGGACGAGTTCCGTGGCTTCCGCGAGCTGTTCGAATCGGTGGTGCGCAATTGGTGGGGGATCATGCGCCGGCAGAGACGGCTCACCTCCTTCACTTCCGGCTACGGGCAAGGGGCGTGGATCATCCCGTCCGCCGTCGCGGCGCCGCGCTACTTCCGGGGCGAGCTTGCCCTCGGAGGGCTCATGCAGACGGTGGGAGCCTTCAATCAGGTCCAGGACGCGCTCAGCTTCTTCGTCGTGTCGTACAAGGAGATCGCGGCGTGGTTCTCGGTGGTCGAGCGGCTCGCCGGCTTCGAGCGCGCACTCGAGCGCGTGCGCGTCCAGGCGGCGATGGGCGGCGGGGTCCGGCACGCCGACGGGGGCCCCACGCAGCTGACGGTGGAGGATGTGGATCTCTATCTACCCGACGGGAAGCCGCTCATGGCGAATGTGAATCTCTCGCTCCTGCGCGGAGACAGTGTGCTCCTGGGCGGAGCCTCGGGTTCGGGGAAGAGCACGCTCATCCGTGCCATCGCCGGCATCTGGCCGTTCGGGCGCGGAGAGATCCGCGCGTCGCGGAAGGCCCGGGTTCTCTTCTTACCGCAGAAGCCATACCTGCCGATCGGCACGCTTCGAGAGGTGGTGAGCTACCCGATGCCCGCCGCGGGGGTGGAGGACGCGATCCTGCGCGAGGCCCTCGAAGTGGTGGGGCTGGCTGACTTGGCCGGGCGGCTGGACGAAGCCGGCCACTGGGCACTCCACCTCTCCCCCGGCGAGCAGCAGCGCATCGCCTTCGCTCGGGCTCTCGTCCAGCGGCCAGAGTGGCTCTTTCTCGACGAAGCGACCTCCGCGGTGGACGAGGAGACGGAGGCGCGCCTCTATAGCCTGCTGCGCGAGCGCCTCCCGGAGACGACGCTGTTCAGCGTGGGCCATCGGGCGACCCTGCGCGCTTTCCACGCCCGCCAGTTCGTGGTGCAGCGCACCGAGAGCGGCCCCGCCTCCGTCGTGGAAGAGACCGCCGCGCCTAAACCGCGGGTCGAGTGATCCACCTGGGCACCGTTGCGATGCGTCCTGACTTGCATGTATCCTGCGCGGCGCAGGCTAAGGAGCGCAACCGCAATCCTCAGGGGGTCATTTTGTGGGGGACATGATTCGCCAGGCGATCACCTTGGTGCCCAAGTTGTGGAGCTATCTTCGGCGCTCGAGGCTCCACGTGTATTTCGACGCGACGTCGACCTATCAGATCCGAGAGATTGCGGGGGGAGCATCGGGATACTTTTGCCACGTCATGGTTCGAAATGACGGTCGCACAACGGCGCGGAATTGTCGTGGCCGGCTGCTCGGAGTCAGCCTGCGGAATCCGGATGGTTCGACCTCGCCCGCGCCCGGATTCCTCGCCCCCGTGTTCCTCAAATGGGCGCGTGAGCCCGACTTCGACCCGCGAGACGTGGAGCGAGATCGACCACGCCGCCTCGACCTCTGTTTCGCACTCGCCTCGTCGCCAGACCAGCTGCGCTTCTTCGCGCCCCCCAGTCCCTCGGGGGTTCTGATCTTCCCGCGAGGCGTCTACACCGTCAGAGTGCGAGTGAGCGTGGACAACATGAGAGCCGCCCACGGGGTGTTCCGCGTCGATTTCACGCGCGGGTGGGACCGGATCGAGGTCACGGAAGGAGGGTGAACCTCGCTACCACCCGAAGTGGAGACCCGCTCGACCACCATCGGCGGGTGCTCAGCAGCTTGCTAGACGCGCGCCAAGGCCAGGATGCGCGAGAGGACGCGATCGGAGTCGAGATATTCGCGCGCGAACTCGCGAGCCGCGAGCGCATGTCTGGCATAGTCTCGCTGAACCGCCTCGAGGCACCGCACCGCACTCTCGACGTCGGTATAGGTAAGCAGTCCCACGCCGGTCGGGACATGCCGACCGAGGCCGGTATCCTCCATCACCACCGGCCGCCCGGCGGCCAGATAGCAACCGCTTCGGTCGCTGAACCAACCGCTCTGCCCGAGTGAACAAATCGGTCTCACGGGAGAGAACTCGCCCCGCGATCCGTGTATATACCGGCGATAGGAATCCGGGTCGCCGACCCGCTCGCGGGGGGACACGACCTGCCACCCATTGGCGCGCAGCGCCGGCAGCTCGGGATCCGAGTCCGCGATCGACAGGCACACCTCGATCGGCATCGAGACTCGGCGGGGCAGCTCGAGCACGGCCTTGAACGCCTCGGCTTTCTGTGCGTACCACACGCCCCGATACTCGACCCAGCTGTAGTCGCGCCAGCTGGCCACCGTGGTGAAGGCGGGTCCGGGGGACTCGTCGGTCGCCCACTCTGACAGCACGATCGGCCACAGGGATTTCTCCCAGCGAACTCCGCCGGTCGGCAACGGACAGCTCGGCTCGCCCAGGTTCAGGCCGACCGTGAGATAGAGGTCGTGCCCTCGCAGGCGCATGTCGACGCCGTAGTGCTCCTGCCATATCTGGGTATGACCAGGGTCCAGATCGAGGTACACGCTGCGGCGAACACGACCGAGGACAGCCGTGTACCCGCCGAACTGATTGAGGAAGAGGTCCACGTCGGGGGCGACCTTGTCGATGTCCTCGCGGGACAGGCCGACGTGGGCCGAGGTGCCGGCTTCCAGCAAGGCGGCGCGATCACCCAGCTCGAAGCGGTCGATCAGCCGGCGGAAAGCCAGCGCGTTGGCACTCTTCGAGAACGGCGCCGGCTTGAGGTCTTCATCCTTGAAGTCCGTGCCCTGGCGCTCCTCGACGTAATAGACGTCGAAGCCGAGACGCCGGAAGCCGAGCACCCACTGCAGGAACGCCCAGATATTGCCGCCGTAGCCGACCGGGTGACCGGCGATGGAGCCCGAGATGAGAATACGCCTTGCCAAGGGAGCCCTCCGCTCAGGCCTCATCCATCGCAGCGGCCAGCCATCCCATCTTCCAGCTCCCTAGCGGATGCCCGCGCGCATGAAGCTCTGGACGAACTGGCGCTGGAAGAGCACGAATCCCACGAGCAGGGGAGCCGAGGTCATGAGGGTGGCCGCGGTGATGATGGACCAGTCCACGCCCTGATCGCCCGACGAGAAGACCTGGAGCCCCACCGTCAGCGGTCGCGAGCTCACGGAGTTGGTCACGATGAGTGGCCAGAGAAAATTGTTCCAGTGGTAGCTGATGGAGACGAGGGCGTAGGCGACGTAGACCGGCTTGGCCAGCGGTACATAGACCTTCCAGAGGATCTCCAGCATCCCCGCCCCTTCCACGCGCGCCGCTTCGTCCAGCTCCCTGGGCACCGTCTTGAAGGTCTGGCGCAGGAGGAAGATGCCGAAGGCCGAAGCCATGTAGGGCAGGCCGATGGCGCTGAGCGTGTCGAGGATCCCGAGCCGGCTCATGGTGCGGTAATTCTCCACGATGAGCACGTCGGGCATGATCATGAGCTGCACGAGCACGAGCAGGAAGGCGATCTCGCGCCCCCGGAAGCTGAAGCGCGCGAAGGCGTAGGCGGCCAGCGTGCAGAGCACGAGCTGGGCGGCGAGGATCATGGTCACGAGCAGCGTGGTGTTGACGAAGTAGCGCGCGAAGGGCGCCGCGTCCCACGCCTTGGTGAAGTTCTCCAGGGTGAGGGGCGCGCGCAGGACGAAGTGGGTGGAGAACTGCGCGGGATGAAAGGCCGTCCACACCGCATAGGCGAGGGGCAGCGCCCAGAGCAGGCCGAGGAGCCATGCCGCCGCCGTCTCGAGCACGCGGGCGGGCTTGCTCACTGGTAGTGCACCCGGCGGTCGAGGAAGAGGAACTGCCCCACCGCGAAGGCGCCGAGGATGGCCAGGAGCACCAGGGTGAGCGCCGCGGCATAGCCCGCGTCCCAGAACTTGAAGCCCACGTCGTAGATGTAATAGAGAAGGAGCGAGGTGGCATTGTCCGGCCCGCCCTTGGTCATAACCACGATGTGGTCCACGAGGCGGAACGAGTTGATCACGGCATTGATGAGCACGAAGAGCGTGGTCGGCATGAGGAGCGGAAAGGTGACGCGGCGAAAGAAGTACCAGCGACCCGCGCCCATCAGCGCCGCCGCCTCGTGGAGGTGCGGCGAGATGGATTGAAGCGCGGCCAGGTAGAAGATCATGAAAAACCCGGCTTCCTTCCACACCGTGACCACGATGAGGCAGGGCAGGGCGGTGCTGCGGCTCCCCAGCCAGTTGTGGCTGGGCAGACCGAAGAGGCCGGTGATCTGCTCGAGGAGGCCGTAGCCGGGCGTGTAGAAGAAGAGCCAGATATTGGCCACCGCGATCATGGGCAGCACGGTCGGCGTGAAGAAGGAGAGGCGCAAGAGCCCGCGCCCGGGAATCTTGCCGTTCACCCACACCGCCATGAGGATGGCCAGGGCGATCGACGCGGGTATGGTGCCGAGGGCGAACCAGAGATTGTTCTGCAGCACCTGCCAGAACACCGGATCCTCGACCATGGCCCGGTAGTTGTCGATCCCGACCCACACCGACGGCCGGCTCGGCTTCGCCGTCGAGAAGAAGCTGTGATAGAGCGTGGCCGCCGTCGGGTAGTGCGTGAAGGTGACGAGGAGGACGGCGGCCGGGAGCAGGAGGAGCCAGCCCTGCACGTGCGGCGATAAGATGCGCCCCCTCGTCATTGACCGCCCCCTCACCCGGCCCTCTCCCCCTCCGGGGGCGAGGGGTTCGCGATTCCCTCGCCCCCGGAGGGGGAGAGGGCCGGGTGAGGGGGAGTGCAGAGCGCTCACGCTACTTCCGATAGGGCCGCAAGATGCGCTCGGCCTCGCGCTGAGAGTCCTTCATGGCCTGCTCCGCCGACTTGGTGCCCGTGAGCGCGGCCTGGAGCCCGTCGTTGAGCGCCTTGGTCACGCGCTGGTTGTCGTGCGTGGAGAGCTCCGCCACGGCGTACTGGAGTTGGTCGCGCGCCACCGCCGCCTGCGGGAAACCGGCCACGTAGCGCTTCATCTGGCCCGTCTCCCACGCGTCGGGGCGCACGGCCACGTAGCCCGTGTCGATGCCCCAGGAGGCCGCGCGCTCCGGCGACGTGATCCACTTGATGAACTTGAGCGAGGCCGCCTGCTGGGCGGGTGTGCTCTTCTTGAAGATGTGGAAGTTGCCGCCGCCCGTGGGCGAGCCGCGCCGCTTGCCCGCCGGCAGCATGGCCACGCCGAACGCGAAGCTGGTGTTGTTCTTCACGTTGGTGAGATTGCCCGTGGTGGTCCACATCATGGCCGTCTGCCGCTCGAAGAAGTCCTTGGGTGTCGTGCCCCATTCGATGATGCCGGGCGGCATGACCTTGTGCTTCTGGCTCAGGTCGACCCAGTACTGCAGCGCCTCGATGACGGCGGGCTTGTCGAAGTACGTCTCGGTGCCCGCCTGGTTCATGAGCACCACGTCGTTCTGGGTCGTGAATCCCTGGAAGAGCCAGTAGGGGAACCCGGACGACGGCACCTTGAGCCCCCAGTGCGTCACCTTGCCGCTGGCGTCGTGCTTGGTCAGCTTCTTCGCGTACTCGATCTGCTCGGCCCAGGTGGCCGGCGGGCGATTGGGATCGAGCCCCGCGTCGTTGAACGACTCCTTGTTCCAGTACAGCACGATGGTGGAGCGCTGGAAGGGGATGCCCCAGGTCTTGCCGCCCGTCTGGCTATTGAGCATGAAAGCGGGGGAAAAGCTCTTGAGCCACGCCTTGTCGTCCGCGCCGGTGGCCAAGTCGTCGAAGGGGATGATGGCGTCCTCGTCGATGAGCGTGAACATGTCGGTGGAGAGCAACACCGACATCTGCGGCGGCTCGCCGCTCTTGAGGGCCGTGAGCACCTTGACGATGGTTTCCTGATACGTGCCGGCGTAGATCGGCTTCACTTTGATGCCGGGGTTTTCCTTCTGGAAGTCGGCGGCCAGGTTGTCGATGATCTTGGTCACCGATCCGCCCACGGCCACCGGATAGTAGAAGGACAGCTCCACCGGGGGCTGGGCGGCCGCGGGCATCACGCCGCCAGCCAGGCAGGCGAGCAGGGCGACGGCGGCTACGGCTCGGATGCATCTCGCGATCATGCGCGTTCTCCTCGTCGTTGAAGTGTGTGGCCCAGGGATCAGCCGCTCGTGCCGGCGGTGGGGATGTCGTCGCGGCGCCGCCCGCTCTGCTCGTCGAACACGTGTACGTGCTCCTTGCTCCAGCCGAGCCGCACGGTGGCGCCCGCGGGGCGCTCCACGTGCCCGGGTGCGCGCACGGCGAGCGACTGGCCGCCGGCCTCGCAGGTGAGTATGGAATCGGCACCGAGGTACTCGATGGCCTTGACGGTGGCCTCGGCTCCGCCCGACGCCGCGAGCGTGATGTCCTCGGGCCTCACCCCGAGCAGGAGCCCGGCCCCGCGGCCCGGCAGGAGCGCCGGCCCCGCGGTGCCCGCGATCACCGCCCCGCCTGTCGCGTCCGCGAGCTTCAGGATATTCATGGGCGGAGTGCCGATGAAGCGGGCGGTGAAGACGGTGGCGGGGCGCGCGTAGAGCTCGGCGGGCGAGGCGTCCTGCTCCACCTGACCGTCGCGGAGCAGGATCACCTGATCGGCCATGAGCATGGCCTCGGTCTGATCGTGGGTGACGTACACCATGGTCACGCCGAGGGTCTGCTGGAGTCCCCGGATCTCGCGCCGCATGTCGAGACGGAGCTGGGCGTCCAGATTCGACAGCGGCTCGTCCATGAGGCACACCGGCGTCTCCGCGATGATGGCGCGGCCGAGGGCCACGCGCTGCTGCTGGCCGCCGGAGAGCTGCGAGGGCTTGCGCGCGAGCAGTCCCTCGAGGCCGAGGAGATCGGCCACGCGGGCGAGCCTCGCCGCGCGCTCGGCCGCGGACACGCGGCGCACGCGCAGGCCGAACACGATGTTCTCCGCCACCGACAGGTGCGGGAAGAGCGCGTAGGACTGAAAGACCATGGAGAGGTGTCGCGCGGCGGGCGGCAGGTTGGTCACATCCAGGCCGCCGATCGTGATCCGGCCCCCCGATACCTGCTCGAGCCCCGCGATGAGACGGAGGGTGGTGGATTTCCCGCAGCCCGAGGGCCCGAGCAGCACGAGCATTTTGCCCGCCGCCGCCTCGAAGCTCACGTCGGCCACCGCGCGGGTCGCGCCCCAGAAGCGGCTGACGTGCTGGAGGGAGATTGCCGACACTTACGAGACGGCGCGGCGCTTGTTGCTGACGTAGTCCACGAGCACGTACTCGCCGAGGCGCTCCGGAGTGGCGAAGAAGGCGCGTCCTCGGTTGATGCGGGCCATCTGCTCCACGAAGGCCGTCAGCATCTCGCTGCGGTCGAGCATGAAGGTGTTGATGGTGATCCCCTCGCGGGTGCAGCGCTGCACTTCTCTGAGGGTTTCTTGCAACGTCCGGCGCGTGGGCGGGTAGGAGAACTCCGCCTCGCCGTTCTCCATGTGCGCGGTGGGCTCGCCGTCCGTGATCATGATGATCTGCTTGTTGCCACCCTTCTGCCGCCCGAGGAGGGTGCGGGAGAGCATGAAGGCCGCGTGCATGTTGGTGCCGATATTGGTCCCGCTGGGTGAGAGCTGGGGCAGCTCTTCCGGGGTGAACTCGCGCGCATAGAGCGAGAAGCCCACGATGTACAGGCTGTCGCGGGGGAACTGGCCACGAATCAGCGCCTGGAGGGCGAGGGCCACCTTCTTGGCAGGCACGAAGCAGCCGTTGTAGAGCATGGAGCGGCTCAGGTCGAGGAGGACCACGGTGGAGACCTGGGTCGAGAGCTCCGTCCGCCACACCTCGAAATCGTTGGGGGCCAGCCGCACGGGCGTGCCGGTGCCGCCGCGCTCGACGGCATTCATGAGCGTCTGCTTGAGGTCGAGGAGGAACGGGTCGCCGAACTCGTAGCGCTTGGCGTCGTCGGTGCGATCGCCCCCCGCCCCGCGGCGCGAGACGGCGTGCCGCCCGAAGCGGTCGCGCTTGAGATGGGAGAAGACCTCGCGGAGGGCCTTGTCGGCGATCTTGCGGATGGCCCGCGCCGTCATCTGGAGGCGGCCGCCCTTGCTCTCGAGATAGCCGGCCTCCTCGAGCTTCTTGGCCAGCTCCTTGAGCCGCTCGAGATCCCGCGCCGCTTCTTCGCCGAGCAGCCGCTCCACGTCCTCGCGCTTGATGTCGTCGAGATCGCCCGGCTCCTTGGCCCGGCGCAGCTCGCGCTCGAGCTGGTCCATCTGCTGCAGCTCTTCCATGACGCGCATGGCCTCCTGCATGGTCACGTTCTCGTCGCCCTTGAAGTCATAGGGGCGACGCAGCGCGTCCATGGGCAGGAGCTCTTCCAGGTTCATGGCGAGCTGGGCCATCTCGGCCTCGAGCCGCTCGTCCCGCGCGAAGAGCGACTGCATCATCTCCTGGAGCTCTCGCCGCTGGCCCGGGGTGAGGCTCTCCATCAGGGACTGCATCTGCCCCATCTGCTTGCCCATCTGCTCCAGGAGCTGGTCGAGGCTCTCCACGCCGGGGAAGTTCTGCCCCCACTTGTCCTTGAAGGCTTGAAAATCCGGCTCGCCGCCCTCCGCGCGCTCGCGCAGCATCCTGTTCAGATCGCGCATCATCTCGCGCATGCGCTGGAGGTCTTCCGGCGTGAGATTCTGGAGCCCCTGCTGCATGCCCTGCATGAAGGGCTTGAGCATCTGCTCCTGGAGCGACTTCATGAGCTCGTCGAACTTCTGCTTGGCCTCCGCGCTGTGGAAGGGATAACTCTGAAGCGCCTTGATCTGCCCCGCGGGATCAGGGGGAAGCTGCTCGAGGGCGTTGAGCTTCTGCTCCTGCCTGGCCCCCGGCGGCACCTCCTTCTCGATGGCTTGGCGCTCCGTGTCCCGGATCTCCGCGAGCTTCCTCTTGATGTCGTCCAGCATCGAGCCCAAGTCGTACTGCTCGAGGCGCTGCTTCCGCTGCTGCTGGAGCTGCTTGAGGAGATCCTGGAGCCCCGGCATGCGGCCGCCCTGCGGATCGCGGGCCCCGCGCTGGAAGAGCCGGCGCAGGGCGCTCATCAGATCGCCTTCCGCGAGCAGATCGTCCGACATGGCCGACAGGAGCTCGTCGGCGTCGAGATCGGGGACGGCCTGGGTGCCGTCCCAACGGGAATATCGGCTCAGTCTCGCCATGGCCAGAGTTGACGTATGCTACCACCCATGACCACACCAGCGAACCCCCGTCTCGATGAGCTGCTATCCACCCGCGCCCGCATTGGCTGGGGCGCTTCCGCCCCGCCGGCCCGGCCCGTGGCCGACGCCGCTTTCGAATTCGGTGGCGGCCACCCCGACCCCTCGTCCTTCCCGTACGAGGGCATGGTCGAAGCGACCGCCGACGTCATGAAGGCCGACGGCGCCGCGGCCTTCTCCTACGGCGAGCCCCAGGGCTACAAGGGCCTGCGCGAGCTGGTCGCCCACAAGTACCGGCTCTTCGAGAACCTCGAGGTGTCGCCGGACAACGTCATCGTGTCGAATGGCTCGGGCCATGCGCTCTCTCTGGCTTTCAGTGCCTTCGTGGACCCGGGCGATGCCATCCTCTCCGAGGCGCCCACCTTCTCGGGCACGCTCGCGACCATTCGCCGCCACGGAGCGCGTGTGCTCGACGTGCCCCTTGACGCCGAGGGCATGGACACGGCCGTGGCGCGACAGCAGCTCGAGCTGCTGCGCCGCGAGGGCAAGCCCTGCAAGCTCATCTACACCATCGTCAACTTCCAGAACCCCGCGGGGCCGACCATGTCGCGCCGCCGCCGCGAGGAGCTGATCGCCCTCGCCCACGAGTACGAGACGGTGATCCTCGAAGACGACGCCTACGGCGAGCTCCGCTTCGAGGGGCCGGCCCACCCCTCGCTCTACGCCCTCGACAAGGGCGGGCGCACCATGCGCGCGGGCACGCTCTCCAAGATTCTCGGCGCGGGGGTGCGGCTGGGCTGGCTGTGCGCGCCGAGCCAGATGATCCCGGCCTTCCAGGGCTTCCTCTTCGGGGGCGGCGTCAATCCGTACGTATCGCGCGTGGCGACCTACTACATGCGCGACAACCTCGTGCCCCACGTGGCGAGGCTCGTAGACATCTACCGCGCCAAGCGCGACGCGATGCTCAAGGGCCTCTGGGAAGTGCTCGAGGGCACCGACGTCGAGATCAGCAAGCCCGAGGGCGGCTTCTTCATCTGGATCAGGCTGCCCACGGGGACCAAGACGGCCAAGGTCCGCGAGGCGGCGGTGAAGCACGGCATCCAGTACACGGCGGGGCCCGCGTTCTTCATCAATGGCGGCGGCGAGGAATTCATCCGCCTCGCCTATAGCTGGGAGCCGCCCGAGCGCAACTACGAGGGCGCCAAGCTTCTCGCCCAGGCCATCAAGGACGCGCGCTGATCTTTGGCCGACCCCCCTCACCCTACCCCCTCCCCCCATGGGGGAGAGGGAATCTGGGAACAGCCCGGCACCAATCGAATCCCTCTCCCCCATGGGGGAGAGGGCAGGGTTGAGGGGGCGAAGAAAAGATGACCGAGCTCGCTCCTCTTCCCCAGTCCGTCCTGCCGCCTGGCATCCGCTCCCGTTTTGTGGAGGACGTCAACGGCCTCAGGATGCACATCCTGGAGGCGGGCTTCGAAGCTCGATCTGAGAAGAGGGGCGCCCGCCCTCGGGTCCTGCTCCTTCACGGCTTCCCCGAGCTCGCCTACAGCTGGAGGAAGGTGATGCTGCCGCTCGCCGCGGCGGGCTTCCACGTGGTCGCCCCCGACCAGCGCGGATACGGACGCACCACCGGATGGGACGGAAGCTACGATGGCGATGTCGCCTCCTTCCGCACGCTCAACCTGGTGCGGGACGCCATGGGACTGATCTCCGCGCTGGGCTATCGATCCGTGAATGCGGTGGTCGGCCACGATGCCGGCTCCTCGGTGGCGGCGTGGGCCTCGCTGATCCGGCCCGATGTATTCCGTTCCGTCGCGATGATGAGCGCGCCGTTTGCCGGCCCATCCGTGCTGCCGTTCAACACAGACCACGAGGGCCCGGCGAAGCCGCCCGCGAGCAGCATTCACGACGACTTGGCCGCGCTGAAACACCCCCGCAAGCACTACCAGTGGTACTACTCGACCCGCGAAGCCAACGACAATATGTGGAGATGTCCGCAGGGCGTCCACGCTTTCATGCGCGCGTACTACCACCACAAGAGCGCGGACTGGAAGGAGAACCAGCCCTTTCCGCTCGAGTCCTGGACGGCGCGCGAGCTGGAAAAAATGCCGACCTACTACATCATGGATTTGCACGAGGGCATGGCCGAAACGGTGGCGAAGGAAATGCCGTTGGCCTCCGAGATCGCCGGGAACAAGTGGCTGCCCGACAATGAGCTGGCGGTGTACGCGGACGAGTATGGTCGCAACGGCTTTCAGGGCGGGCTCCAGTGGTACCGCTGCAACACCAGCGGCCGGAACGCCGCCGAGCTTCAGATCTTCTCCGGCCGCACCCTCGACGTGCCGTCGTGCTTCATCGCGGGAAAGAGCGACTGGGGAATCTACCAGCGCCCCGGCGGCGACATGATCAAGATGCAGAAGGACGCGTTGACGAACATGCGGGGCTGCCATCTGGTGGATGGTGCCGGGCATTGGGTGCAGCAGGAACAGCCGGAAAAGGTGAGCGCATTGCTTCTGGACTTCCTGAAACACCAGGCATAGCTGAGGTAGCGCTCGGCACGATATGCGCTTCTCCATCTGCGTGATGGCCGACATCGACGAGATCGGCTTCTTCAGCCACGCCGAGGCTCTTGGCTACGACTCGGTCTGGGTCACCGACAGCCAGATGCTGTTCTCGGACTGCTACGCGGTACTGGCCCTGGCCGCCCAGCAGACCCGACGGATCCGGCTGGGTCCCGGCGTGGCCATCTGCGGCACGCGCATCCCGCCCGTGCACGTGGCGGCCATGGCCACGCTCAATCGACTGGCTCCGGGCCGCGTGCACCTGGGAGTGGGCACCGGCAATACCGCCACCCGCAGCATGGGCCAGCCGCCCATGCGCATCGCCGAGTACGCGGAGCACCTGCGGGTGATGCGCGGCCTGCTCCGCGGGGAGCCGGTGGACTACGCGCGCGACGGCCTCACGCGGCCCATCAAGATGCTGATTCGCGAGAAGAAGTACATGAGCTTGGAGCCGCGGATCCCGCTCTACGTCTCCGGCTTCGGGCCGCGCGCCATGGAGCTGGCCGGCGAGTACGGTGATGGCCTCGTGTTCGCCATCCCGCCCCGGGGAGTTCCTCCGGCCGAGGCCCTGGCCCACGCTCGCGCCGGCGCCGCGCGAGCGGGCCGCATGCTAGAGAACTTCCACACGGCCGCGCTCACCAACGTGGTGCTGCTCGAGCCGGGCGAGCCGGCGGGCTCCGAGCGGGTCATCCGCACGGTGGGGCCGAACGTCATGGCGAGTGTCTACTATTTCTACGATGCGGTGCACGAGCGTGGCATCGAGCCGCCGCCCTTCCTGCGGCGCATCTGGGCCCGCTACTGTGCGCTGGTCGAGGAGATTCCCCGCGAGCACCGGCACTTCCGCACCCACGAGGGCCACTACACGTATCTGCATCCCGGCGAGGCCGAGCTGATCGACGCGGAGCTGATTCGCGCCACCTGTCTGGTCGGCGAGGCCGACGAGCTGATCGAGCGGATCCGCGAGCTCGAGCGGGGCGGCCTGCGGGAGCTGATGTTCGCTACCGGAGTGGACGAGAAGTGGCGCTTCAGCAAAGAATTCGCCCGCCGCGTCATAGCCAGCTACTAGGGGGGTCAGGTCTTACAAAACGACACTGGTGGTGAGTGTCGTGAGAATGGGCGTATCTCTCCTAGCACGTCTTGAGCTCGGGGGGAGTTGGGCGATAACGTCAGCACATGGCACGCCCGCTTCGCATCGAGTTTCCTGGCGGGCTCTATCATGTCACAGCCCGCGGCAATGGACGGCTCGCCATCTTCATCGACGATTCCGATCGCGAGCGGTTCCTCGCTGTGCTGGCGTCCGTCGTCGCGCGCTATCACGTGCTGTGCCATGCCTACTGTTTGATGGGCAATCACTACCACCTGCTGCTGGAGACGCCCGAGGCCAATCTCTCGCGGGCCATGCGGCAGCTCAACGGCGTCTATAGCCAGGGTTTCAATCGCTGTCACCGCCGGTCCGGCCATGTGTTCGAAGGACGCTTCCACGCGCAGGTGGTCGACAAGCAGGCTTATCTGCGCGCGGTATGCCGCTACATCGTGCTCAATCCTGTGCGGGCCGGTCTCGTGGTCCACCCGTGCCAGTGGTCGTGGAGCAGTTATGCGGCCACGGCGGGGGAGCAGCCGGTGCCGACCTTCCTGAGTGTGGACTGGGTGCTTGCCCTCGGTGA